>Ga0315312_1001382_pt1 | contig 19154 bp, 14 predicted proteins | sample TDP7_MG_FD_203629 | JGI IMG/M metagenome (GOLD analysis project Ga0315312, IMG submission 203629) | Freshwater sediment microbial communities from Lake Towuti, South Sulawesi, Indonesia - TDP7 | ecosystem: Environmental > Aquatic > Freshwater > Lake > Sediment | place: Indonesia: South Sulawesi... | reverse complement strand
GTGCCAGCACCAGGGGTGGTCTCAATGGTCAGCTTCCCGCCCAGCAGGTGTGCCCGCTCCTGCATCCCGATGAGACCGCTAGAAGCCGGACCTATCTCGTCGGCATTGAAACCTTTGCCGAGGTCTTCTATCTGGACGGAGAGCGAGTCACCACTGACCCAGGCACGCACGGTGGCTTCATTCACCCCGGCGTGTCGGCTGACGTTAGTCAAAGCTTCCTGAACAATCCGGTAGATAGCCGTTCTGGTGGCTGGGGGAAAAGGCTGACCCAGTCCGCTGTGTTCAAAATTTACCTTTACCTGAGTCTGGGAAGTATAACGTTCAAAAAGCCAGAGCAGAGCTGGCAACAGACCAAGGTCGTCCAGCATTGCCGGGCGCAGGTCCAGGGAAAGATTGCGCACTCTGGTCATCAGGTCAGATACGACGGAGTTGGCTTCTTCCAGAAGAGGGCTAATACTATCGCCAGGTGAGCGTGCTGCTCTGGCGAGTAATAGCTTAAGTCCGGTCAGCGATTGCCCAACCTGGTCATGCAGCTCAGCGGCAACAGCCCGTCGTTCTTCCTCCTGCATCTGGACCAGCTGGTGGGAAAGCTCTCTTAGCTGTTCCTCAACGCGTTTTCTTTCGGTAATATCGCGGGTGACGCCGAGTAAATAAGCCGGTGAGCCCCCCGTCCCAGATATGATATGCCCACGAGTTTCAACCCACACTCTGTTGCCATCTTTGCGGATAATCTCACCTTCTAGTGTCTGGACACCCGAGGAGGCTTCTCGGGTTAAGTCCGACAGAGCCTCTCTTACTGCGACTAAATGTTCGGGAGCGAAGAGTTCTTCCCATGGCTTAGCCATTATCTCCTCACTGGCATAACCAGTTAATTGTAAAACGGAAGGACTGACATAGGTAAGCCGGAAATCACGGGGGTCAGCCGTCCAGATAACATCGGCAACATTCTCGGCAAGGAGACGATAACGATTCTCCGTTTCTCGTAGTGCCCTTTGTGTCTGCTGGCGCTCATTCACCTGTCGGATGAAACCGAGCAGTGGCACCATATTAATGGGCTTGGTCTCGTAAGAAAGGATGCCCTTCTGCCCGACGGCGGCAACCGCGGTTTCCAGTGAGGCATAGCCGGTGATAATCATGTACTCTGTCCCGATACACAGGTTGGTGATTTCATTGACCAGGTCTAAGCCGCTGATATCAGGTAGCCTGATATCCACCAGTGCCAGCCCAAAGGTCGTCTGACGGCAAAGCTCAATAGCTGTCTTGCCGTCGTGGGCAACAGTAACGTCATAACCTTCTTCCTGCAGTATATCCTGCAGGTTTAAAGCCAGGTCAGTATCGTCATCAACAACCAGTATTTTAAATTTCTCTACCGTGGGCTAGCCTCCTCGGAATGCAAGGGGAGCCGGAGTATGATGGTGGCTCCTTTGCCAGCATCGCTTCTGGCTTTTATGGTACCACCGTGCCGCTCAACAATCATCTTGGCAATGGGTAAGCCGAAGCCAATCCCCTGGGCTTTGGTGGTGAAGAGAGGGGTAAAGAGTTTATTCATATATTCGGGTGGGATGCCAGGACCGGTGTCAGCAAAAGATAGCTCCGCCTCATTATGGGTGACCCAGATGCTTATCGTCAGCGTGCCGCCATCTGGCATTGCCTGGATGGCGTTGGTGATAATATTGTGAAAGGCAATTTGAAGTTGTTCCCAGTCCGCCGCCACCACCACTTTCTCCCTGGGGAAATCTTTTATTGTTTTGATTGATGCCGGGACATGGCTTTCCGTAATCGCTTCGGAAACCACAGTTTTAAGGTCAAGGCGGTTTAATTTCGGCTTCTGCATGCGGGTCAGGTTTACCAGACTCTGGATGATGCTTGCCGAGCGCTGGACGCTGTTGTGGATGCGCTCAAGGTGAGACTGCAGTTTCGCATCGGCATCTTTCAGTGCTTTGCTGAGATAAAACACCGAGCTATCAATGGTAGCCAGAGGATTTCTCAACTCGTGGGCAATGCCGCCAGCTAGTTCGCCAATGGTGGCAAGTCTCTCCTGGGTAGTTAACTGCTGCTCTGCCAATACCCGGGCGGTGGTCTCAATGAGGGAGAGCACCAGTCCCTGTACTTTGCCGGTAGCGTCTTTTACTGGAGTCAGCGTCCAGTCCCAGTAAGTTACCCCTCTTTCCGGCTGGCTTGGAAAGATGAAAGGCTTATCATGGAAGGTGATTGGCTCGCCGGTATCCCTTACCTTTTCAAATATTGCCTGGTTCTCCTTATCAGGGAAGAGAGCAAAGTGGTTCTTACCGATTAACTCCTCAACTTTATACCCGGCGCCTCTGGCATAGGCTGAGTTCACCTTAACAAAATTAAACTGGGAGTCAAAATAAACCAGCATGGCGCCGGTGTTTTCCATAATGGTTTCAATGATGTCCTTCTCTCTTACTAGTGCCTCCCGTGTCTTCTTATAATCGGATGACTCAATAAACTCCCACTTGCCCGGCTGCTTGATGAGGGCAAACTGATGATTGCGGACAACATCAACAACTTCAGGCGCGCCGCACTTTTCCAGGCTGTAGGTGCAGATAGCAATCATCTGGTATTTACCGATGACGCGGTTTACCTGCTCTTCATATTCGGTAAAGGTTTCCCAGTCGTTTCTCTCCAGCCAGAAGGTATTGCCGGTCAAACGCAGACCATCGTAACCTCGGGCGAGGGCTTGATTTAGCTTGTCTACCCACCCATTCAGCACGCGCTCGGAATCAAAAAAGCCGCCCTTGAGATACCACTGGTCATGAGGAATAATTTCTATCTGCTCTCTTTTCCGGTATTTGGCGAAGTCGGGCATTGCCGCCATCATTGCCTGACGCGCTTTGTCCTGACTCAGCGGCTCTGAGGTCACCCACATGCAGAACTCGTTATTCTCCAAGCCAGCTTTGAAGTATGGGATAAGTATTTCCCGAAGGTCGTCTTCATGGCGATAAAACTGGCAAAAGTGTGTTCCCCAGGGGACATCCCCGATGATATCTATTCCCGTTTTTCTGAGATTCTCTACCATACCGCCTCTGCTCGGAGACATTCTATAATCCAGCGACCTGATTTGCAAATAGAAAGAGTAAAAGCACCAGGCGGAAGATAATTGTTCCTGCTTTTTGCCGCAAGACTAGTTTAGCGGTACAGGTGGCAGGAGACGAAGTGCTCTGTCTCCACCTGCTTGAAGCTAGGCTCTTCTTCACTACAGGCCTTCGTCGCTCTGGCGCACCTTTCGTGGAAACGGCATCCCGGTGGCGGCGCAATTGGTGAAGGCACCTCGCCTGGTAATAGAATTCTCTTCCGTTTTCGTTCTGGGTCGGGAATCGGGATTGCCGATAGTAGCGCCTCAGTATAGGGATGGAGCGGATGGTTGAATAGCTCCGTTTTATTCGCCAGCTCAATTATCTGCCCGAGATACATTACGGCAATCCGGTCTGAGATATGTCCGATGACCGCCAAATCGTGAGCGATAAACAAATAGGTCAGCCCAAGCTGGTCCTGCAGGTCGGCAAGCAAGTTCAGAATTTGAGCTTGGACGGATAGGTCTAAAGCACTGACCGGTTCGTCAGCGACAATGAGCTTTGGTGCCACCGCCAGAGCGCGGGCAATGCCAATTCGCTGTTTCTGTCCACCGCTTAACTCATGGGGGTATCTTGTGGCGTGTTCTGGCTCCAAGCCCACCTGTTTCAGCAGTTCCCCAACCTTTTCCATCCGCTCTGTTTCATTGCTCATACCGTGAATGAGTAGCGCTTCGCCAATGGAATCGCCGATGGTCATTCTCGGGTCAAGCGAGGACTGCGGGTCCTGGAAAATCATTTGTGCCTTTTTGCGGAACTCTTTTAATTTACTTCTGTCCCATTTGGTAATATCGCTTCCCTGATAAAAGATAGTTCCGGCAGTGGGCTCTTCCAGCCTTAATAGCGTCCTGCCGAAGGTAGATTTACCGCAGCCTGATTCGCCGACCAAGCCCAGGGTCTCTCCCTCCTTGATGAAAAGGGAAACACCGTCTACCGCCTTAACATCAGCAACGTGGCGTAAGAGCAGCCCTGCGGTGACCGGGTAATACTTTCTCAGGTTTTCCACTGCTATCAGTTTATCGCTCATCTTACGAAGTCCTCTGACATAACCTAGGAAAAAAGGTGACAGGCAACACGATGGTCACTGGTAATGGTAACTTCCTTTGGTATGTGCTCATCGCAAACCGGCATCCGCTGCTGACAGCGTGGGCTGAAGATACAGCCTTTAGGCGGGTCAATTAGACTGGGTATTGTGCCCGGGATAGGTACCAGTCTAATCCTTCCCGTTGCGACTTTGGGCAGGCAATTAATTAACCCATGGGTGTAAGGATGCTTGGGCTGATGAAATATATCACTTGCCGTACCCACTTCAGCCACCCTGCCGCCATACATCACCACAATCCGGTCAGCAATCCCAGCTACCGTGCCTAAATCGTGGGTAATAAATAAGATAGACATACTTTTTTGCTGCTTCAAACCCTGAAAGATGTCCAGAATCTGCGACTTTATGGTCGTGTCTAGGGCGGTAACGGGCTCATCGGCAATGAGAATTTCAGGGTCACAGGACAAGGCAATAGCTATCATCACTCTTTGCTTCATACCACCGGAAAACTGGTGGGGATAATCTTTCATTCTCTCCCTCGCCTTCGGGATGCCAATGCGCTCCATAAGATGTAGAACTCTATCCATAGCTTCCTTGCGCTTTAGTCTGAGATGGAGCTTAATCTGTTCCGCTATCTGGTCGCCGACAGTAAAAACCGGGTTGAGGGAAGATTGCGGGTCCTGAAATATCATCGCAATCCGTTTACCACGAATTTGCCGTAACCTCTCGTCTGGACAGCCGAGCAAGTTGTCATTGTGGTAGGTTATCTCTCCCCCCAGAATTTTCCCGGGCGGGCTGTCAACCAGACGCAGGACTGATAGCGCCGCGGTTGTCTTGCCGCACCCGGATTCGCCCACCAGACAGAGGGTTTCCCCCCTTCTGAGGTCAAAACTGACGTCATCAACTGCCTTGACCACGCCGTGGCGGGTAAAAAAGTAAGTCTTAAGATTTTTAACGTCTAATACCGTATTGCTCACCACGACTCCTAAAGTTGACTTCGGGGGTCAAAAGCATCTCTGATGCCATCGCCCAGGAAATTAAAGGCAAGAACGGTGAGAAAAAGCATAATCCCGGGCTCCACAGCCACCCACCAGGCGGTGTCCAGACTCCGCTGACCAGCATTCAGAATTACACCCCAGCTGGTAACAGTGGGGTCGCCCAAACCGATGAAGCTCAGCGCCGCTTCAGCAAGGATGACGCCCGGTATTGACAAAGTGGCGATGACGATGACCGAGCTGATGACGTTTGGGATGAGGTGGCGGAAGACGATTCGGGTGCCGCTTGCCCCTAAGGAGCGGGATGCCATGACAAATTCTCTAGCTCGGAGGGAGAGAGTCTCGCTTCGGACCAGCCTGGCTGTTCCAGTCCAGCCAGTGAGACCTATCGCCAGTATGATAAAAGCTAATGATGGTCCGAAGATGAAGACAATAAACACTAATAATAAGAAGAAAGGAAAGGTCATCATAACATCAGTGAATCTCATCAAGGCGTTGTCCACCCAGCCGCCGAGGTAAGCCGATGCCACGCCTAGAATTGTGCCGATAAGTACTGCCATCAGGGTCGCCAGTAAGCCCACCTGAAGGGAGACCCTGGCGCCGGAAACGAGCATCGCCAGCATGTCTCTGCCTTTGTCATCAGTCCCCAGAGGATGCTGCAAGGTGCCCGGCGTCTCTCTGGTCACAAAGCCGCCCGTTTTGAGGTCGTAAACCGATTGCTGAATACTGAAACCTGAGGGAGGCAGGTTCTTCTCTTGAAAGTTGACCCGGGTGGGGTCCTGGGTGAGAAAAGGACCAATGAGGGCGATCGCAATTAAAAAGATAATGAATATCAGTCCCAAGATGGAGAGCCGGTGTCTTTTAGTTCTATCCCAGTAATACTTGGTCAGGCGGCGGTTGGCATACAGTGGGTAGAGCCCGTAAAACATGAAGAAAATAGCGAAAAAGAGGTAGAAGTAAGCTAAAGGCGCCAAAATTCTATCAAACGCATAAATATCTAAAAGTAAAGTTAAAACTAGTGCCAAAAGCGTGGCAATAAAGAGTAAGTTCCTCAGCCCACCGACCTTGTTGCTAAATCGCCGAATCACTTTGTTCCTCAATCATATCGTATTCTGGGGTCAAGCCAGGTGTATACAACGTCGGTCACCAGATTGGTGAGGAGCACTACCAGAGCTCCAATCAGGGTTATCGTTATCACCACCGGATAATCATTGGCGAAGATGGCATTGAAAGATATTCTCCCCAGCCCGGGAATACCAAAAATAACCTCGGTGAGATAAGCACCGCCAAAAACGACGCCGCTTAAATCAAACATTATTATGGTGATGATGGGTAGAATGGCATTTCTAAATACATGTTTTCCGATGACCACTCTTTCCGGCAGTCCCTTAGCTCGGGCGGTTCTAACAAACTCTTTCCTTAAATTGTCCAGGGTAGCTGACCTGGTGTATCGCGTGTAGCCCGCCATTGCTCCGGTACCTAGAGTAATGACCGGCAGGATGAGGGCTTTCAAATTGGCAAGCGAAAACATCGGCAGACTGGTATCATAGTAGGTCTTAAACCACCCCAACTGTACCGAAAATACCAGGATAAGCATTATGCCCAGCCAGAAGTTAGGAATGGATATGCCGATAAAAGAGAGGAAGGTGGCGAGATAATCGGTCTTGGTGTACTGCCTGATGGCAGAGTAAATCCCGATTAGGATGCCCAAAATGGCAGAAAAGAGCATACTGAGAAAGATAAGCTGGAAGGAGTACACCCAGTGGCGCCGAATCAGCTCCATTACCGGCATGGAGGTACTGAACGACCAGCCCCAATCGCCCCTGCCGAGATTAACAATATAATCTACATACTGTTCATATATCGGCTTGTCCAGTCCGTATCTGGCTTCAATGGCGGCAACCACCTGAGCCGGGTTCTGTGTCCGGGCGGAGAGGTTTGCCAGATATTTATCGGCTGGCGAGCTTGGTCCCAGTCGTAACAGAATGAAAGTGCAGGTAACAACGCCCCAGGCAATAATTACCGCATAGAAGAGCCTTCGGATAATGTACCCCTGTAACCCACCCCGCTTCAAAGGTCCGCTCCATTAGAAACCACTATGGTCCGGCAAAATACCATTCGTGGTAGTTCCAACCCATCCTCATGCCGGGGTCAATGCCTTCTACGTTAGTCTGAAAGCCGTGATTAGCCCGCGGGAAGGCTAAGAAATCCGCTGACTGGTCTTCAGCGATTATCTGGCTTATCTCAGCATACATTTTCTTGCGCACTTCTTTGTCCAGGGCTTCCTTGGACCTGACCTTTTCAAACAGTTCGTCCACCCTTGGGTTAGAATAGCCCCAGTAGTTTAAGCCACCATCAGTGGTAAAGAAGACTCTGGAGCCTGATGGGGCAATCGGGTGGGTTGAGAAGCCAATAACAATTAAATCCCAGGGCTGTTCACTGACGGCGTCAGGACCGTTATTCGGTCTAGGCTCCTGGTTCGTACCGGGAACTTTATTGTCCAGATACTGCCTCAGCTCGGTAGCCCAAGGGACCAGTTTAATCTCTACCTCTATACCAATGTCAGTCAGTTCCTGCTTCACCAGAAAGGCGATGTCTTCCCGTGTCTTATTTCCCTGGTTGGTGACGACAGTCAGTTTGATGGGCTTGCCATCTTTGCCTTGAACGGCGATGGTTCCATCCGGTTTTTTAACGCCATAGCCAGCCTCAAGTAGCATCTGCTTTGCCTTGGCTTTGTCGTAAAGAGCGTCAACGCCAAACTTGGTAACTCCTTCCTCGGTATACCAGGGAGACGGCTTGGGAATAAAGCTGAAAGCCGGGTCGCCAAAGCCAAGGTGGATAGACTCAATCACTGCCTTCTTACTTATCGCCATACTCAGCGCTTGCCTCACCGTCTTACTTTTCAGCCCCTCCCACCCGTTCTTACGTATGTTGTAAGTGATTAACTCATAGCCGCTAGTTGGCACGGTATAGATTTTGATTTTTTCCATTTTGGAGAACTTGGCGACTTGCTCCGGGTCTATTCCGGTATAAGTAATATCGCCGGCTTCCAGGGCGGCGTGAACTGCGGCGGGGGTCCCGAGAAGCTTAGTGACAAATTGTTCAAAATAAGGCGCACCGCTTTCCTTACCTAAGTAGAAATCCGGGTTGCGTTCCACTACGTATTTATCATTGCGGATCCACTCCTTGAACTTATATGGTCCTAGATTGCCAGTATAGGTTAGCTTATTGAATTCCTCTGCCTGGGTGAAAGCCTTGACATCACCTTCGTACTTGATGGCAATGTGCTTGGGGTAAGGGGTGAGTGAATAGATGGCGTTATCCGCAAATTCCGGGTCCACCGTTTTTCTTTTTATGGTAAAGGTTGTCTCATTGACCACCGCTGGTTCAATGAAAACCGTCTTGCCGTCCACCGTTTCTTCCCAATCGCTTTTATAGGGGTAGTTAAGCCAATCCGAGAACATAAGGTTCTTCAGGGTATAGACATAGTCCTCCGCAGTGACTTTGACACCGCCGCTCCATCTCAGGTCATCTCTAATGGTAACGGTGTAAGTCAGACCATCCGCTGAGACCTCTACTGGCTTGGCGAGGTGACGCAAGACCACGTTCCACTGGTTGTTATAGGTGGCGAGGCTGCCTATGGTATATCCGGCATAGGAGAATGAGGCGGCATCCGCAGCGAGAATCCAGTTCAGGGTCTCCGCATCGCCTGCTGAGGTGCCTTCAATGAAGATGCCCTTTACCTGCGGTTTGGGTTTTGGTGGCGGGGCTGGCGCTGGTGCCGGTGCTGGTTGAGGCGTTGGTGGCGCTGGAGGCGGAGGTGCGGGTTTGGCACAACCAATCACCAATATCAATAACAATATGATGAAGATACTGAGCCGGGTAATTTTCATATCGCCACCCAACCTATTAAGAGATAGCTAGGCATTTATCCTGTTTACTCTATACCTTATATTATTATCTAAGCTAGGCAATAATGCAAATTCCGTGAGGCAAGATATTTGACTATCAAACTAATAGAAGGTAGGATATAAATATAATTGTCCACTTGGCACGGAGGTGGTTTGGTCGGGGCAAACCTGAAGCGGACACAGTGAATTCTGAAATCCGAACGAAGGTAATTCACCTAATTCATTCGCTGACATCCCGAAAATTGAGCTGATGGATTAGTGGTAAGTGGGTTAGACAATGAAACTGAACATAAGAAGTCCTGAGTGGGTAAAAAGGGTATTTCGCCACTGGAGCCTGTGGGTTTTACTTGCCATAGCGCTGGGGGTGGTCTCTGGCAATTTTGTTTTTGACACCTTCATCGGTAAGCCAAACGTCGGTATAGTCCAAATCAATTCGCTCCTCTATCCCTGGACTTTGCCCCGGATTGCCGAGATGCTTAAATACGTTGCCGAAAACGATAAAATAAAAGCTGTTGTTTTGGAGATAGATAGCCCTGGTGGCGACGCTGTCTCAAGTGAGGAAATCTATTTAGAGATACTGGAGCTACGCAAGAAGAAGCCAGTAATTGCCCATATTAATCTGGTGGGCGCCAGTGGTGCTTACTATGTTTCACTCGCCGCAAACCTGATTTACGCTAAATCAACCACGACATTGGGTAGCATCGGGGCGTGGGTGCAACTGCCCGAGCATGAGACCATGCCGGAGGATGTTATCTGGACCGGACCATATAAGGAGACAGGCAGCTCAATAAGAGAAACCGTGAACCGGCTTGAGATGTTCAAGCAAAATTTCCTGCAAACAGTCACCTCTCAAAGAGGGGATAAACTGAAGATTAGCCAGGACGAACTCTCCAAAGCGGGCATCTATAACGGGATAGAATCACTCCGATACGGATTGATAGACGAGTTTGGTTCCAGTTCTCAAGCCATCCAGAAAGCCGCCGAACTAGCCGGTCTAAGAAACTACGGTACGGTTGACGTTAACACAGAACTGGATGTCTACCTGCCAGCCTGGTGGACTTTTTCATGGAGTGCTGAAGCTTCCAAGATACATTCCAACATGCTGCCAATTTACTATTACCTGTACACATCCCCTGAGGCACAGGAATGAAAAAGCTCATCGCTATTACTGTAGTCTGTTTCATTGTTGTTTCCTGCCTGTTTGTGGTCGGCAAGGGACTTTTCTTCTACCAAGGGAGATATCAACCACCTCCCACCACACTGCCCAACCTCGCTGATATTAACGCTCCTGCTCTGGCGGCAGAAGCCTTTTCGGAGACGCCGGAAAAAAGAGCCGGGACAGTCCTGATTGACTTTGCTCACGACAATAACTTCAGTCCGTGGGAACTCAATATCCTTCTGTCGCGAGTTGTCTCCCGGGGATTTGCCGTTGAATTCTGGAGAGCAAAACCGGAAGACAAAGCCGGTGGGGAAACTCGGGCAAGAGACCTTGAAGGAAAACTACGCTTTGTGGATACCCTTATAGTAATTTCCCCGCAAAGTGCCTTTGCTGTTAAAGAAATTGACCTCATCAAAGAATTTGTGAAAAAGGGCGGCAAGCTGCTACTGGTTGAAGACCCAACACGAAGACCTGCTGGTTACGCTTACCAGCGAACTGAAAGCGTTCCCATAAACGATATTGCCACGGAATTTGATTTCTTGTTTGAGAGTGATTACCTTTACAACCTGAAGGAAAACAATGGCAACTACCGATATGTATTCTTCAAAGAATTCACCCAGCACGAATTAACCAGAGGTCTGGGGCAAATATTACTTTATTCCGCCGGCTCTTTCAGCGGTTCTGCTATGGGGGTTGTCTTCACTGACGAGAACACTTATTCGTCAAAGACAGAAGCCAGAGGGAGACTTTCGCCCCTCGTTTTAGCCACTGACTCAAAAGTCCTGGGTGTCTATGATTTGACTTTCCTCATTGAGCCCTACAACGCCAGCTTTGACAATAACCAGTTGATTTCAAATATATCCGACTGGTTGACCGTATCCGGAAGGACTTTCTCCCTCGCAGACTTTCCGTATTTTCTGGAAGATGCTCCCGTGGCAGCTTACAGTGACGTTTCTCTCCTACGTCAGGGACTGGAATTCAAAAACTTCCTTACTGACATGGGTAAAAACCCTTCGGTGGCGAAGTATGAAGAGACAACCAGTTTAGCCAAAGACACTGTATATATCAGCCTTTTCAAGGAGTCAGCCAAAATAAAGAAATTTCTGGATAGCGCAAACATCGTTTTTACCGAAACTAATGTTGAAATAAAGGGTATGGGGACAATTCCGCAGAAGGGACTCGCCATCATTTACCTCCACCGAGAAGGCGAAAAGGAGATACTAGCGGTTCTGGCGGAAACCGACGAAAAATTGAAGGAGACCCTGGACCTCCTGAAAAGCGGGGGATTCCGACAGTGGCTGGTAAGTGATACCCTGGCTATTTACCCGCCCGCGAAGGAAAAGGAAGAGAAGAAGCCGGAGGAAAAGAAGGAGCCAGAAAAGCCGCCGGAACCACCCAAGCCAAAGTAAGGTATAACACCCCACCTGCCGTAAGCAGGGACGTCAGACTTACTGAACAGCGGTTTTCCTTCGCATTCGTATAATCCCATTTCGCCTAAATTCACTCAGATTTATTGAATTTCTATAGCTCTCTGGTAAATGCCGGGATACCGGTAATACTCTCGCCGAGAATCAGGGTATGTATATCATCGGTTCCTTCATAGGTGTATACCGACTCAATGTTAGCCATGTGACGTATCGGCGGGAAATCGTATGAGATACCGTTGGCACCCAAAATTTCGCGCGCCGTTCTGGCGCACAGGCGTGCCACGGCAACGTTATTCTTTTTGGCTAAGGAAATTTGGGTATAGCTCGCCTTTTTCTCATCCATCAATCTCCCTAGCCGGTATGCCAGGAGCTGCCCTTTGGTAATCTCTATTAACATGGTCACCAGCTTCTCTTGCACCAGCTGGTACGCGGCGATGGGAGCTCCAAATTGGTATCTTTCCTTGGCATAATTCAGTGCCGTCTCATAACAGGACATGGCAGCACCAAGTGTTCCCCAGGAGATGCTATACCTAGCTTGATTAAGGCACTCCAGAGCTGATTTCAAACCACTTGTCTTTGGCAACATATCTTCCAATTTTACCTTACAATCGGACAGTGCCAGTGACCCCACATCGCCCGCCCTCATGGAACCTTTCTTGTTCTGGGCAACTTGAGTGAACCCCTCCGTGCCCCGTTCAACCAGAAACCCGCGTATTCCATCCTCAGTTTGTGCCCAGACAAGGGCGAAATCAGCGATTGATGCCTCGGTTATCCACTGTTTTTCACCGTTTACGACCCACCTGTTGCCGTCTCTTTTTGCCTTTGTTTCTATCCGGGAAGCGTCGGAACCCACGTTTGGCTCAGTCAGTCCAAAGCACCCTATCTTGTTGCCACTGGCTATCGCCGGCAGCCACTTTTGCTTTTGCTCTTCCGAACCAAACTGCCATATGGGGTACATTACTAAGCCGGATTCTACCGCTATGTAGCTTCTCAGAGAGCTGTCAACCCTCTCCATCTCCTGACAGATGAGTCCAAAATCTACATAGCTTGCACCTGAACCTCCGTACTCGGACGGAATAAAGGAGCCAATCAGACCAAGCCTGCCCAGTTTAGGCGCCAGCTCTCTCATGTCAATCGGCTCTTCCTTATCAAAAGCTTTGACAACCAGCGGTTCAACTTCTTCTTCCAGGAATTTCCTTACCGAATCGCGGAGTATCTTCTCTTCATCAGTAAGCAAATCGTCCACATTATAGTAATCCACGCCCTTAAAAAACATAAAGATACCCTCCTTCTGATAATTATGAGACAGCTCTTCAACTTTCCAGAGAGGATTATCACGAATTCTGGCTCACCCTATGAATTGTATCAGGGAATGTTGTTATTTGCTAGCCAAAAATAGGTTTTTGCTTTAGTGTCCGTGGGGCGTTTTCTAATGAATTAAGATAAGCCGCCAAAAGGCACTCTAGTACCTTGGTACTAATTATATTGACAATCATGAACATGCGGAGTAGGCTAGTAGTGCCCGTGAAGGTTTAGATATGGAGCAGAGTCAGGGTTCACCTAAATCCGGAAGGTCCAGAGCTAAACGTGCCAAGGAAACGTCGCGTCAATCAGAAGCAAGATTAAAACTGATGCTTGAATCAGTAACTGACGGAGTTGTGGTTACTGATTTAAAAGGCGTTATTATTGAAGCCAACGAAAAAGCAGTTGAACTAGCCGGAGTCGGTTCCAAAAATGAGCTTCTGGGTAGGAGCCCCTTTGACTTCATTACGCCATTGGAACATGAGAAGTTAATAATGAGTATGCAAGAGACTCTCGCCGGAGGCTCAACTCGGGGTTACGAATATACCATCCTGAGAGCGGACGGCAGTGAGTTTATCGGTGGAGTAAGCTCCAATTTACTAAAAGATGCCTCTGGAAAACCAATCGGCTTCATAGTCATTGCCAGAGATATTACTGAACGCAAACGTGTAGAACAAGCCCTTAGGGAATCGGAACAGAAGTACCGAAGCCTTGTCGAACATACTGACGCTGGAATTGCGACTATTGATTTGAACGGAAGAGTTACCTTTGTCAATAACAGTCTCTGTACAATGATTGGTTATTCGGAAAGGGAGCTACTTGGTCAGCCTTTTGCTAGTTTCCTGCACCCGGACGACAAAGAGCGCCTAAGGGAGCTATTCCAGCGAGCATTGTCGTCTCCTGCACAGGTTTACCTTGAATTTCGGGTGATTCACAAGAAGGGACATACGGTACATATGGGTGCCAGTCCCACTTCCATTGTTTACGATGACCAAATAGTTGGCTTCAACGCTATTGTCCATGATATAACCAGACTCAAGCATACGGAAGCCAAGCTTCTGGACTATCAGAAGGCGCTCCGCTCATTAGCATCACAACTCGCGCTAGCAGAGGAACGCGAGCGCCGACGCATTGCTGTTGAGGTACATGACCGCATTAGCCAGACCCTAGCTCTCTGCCGAATGAAACTGGGAGCACTAATAGATGCAGAGCCTTCTACTCAATTAACTGAGCCCTTAAGCGAAATCCAGTCCCTCCTAAAACAGCTTGTTGAGGAAACTAGGTCGCTGACCTTTGAACTGAGCTCGCCACTCCTCTATGAGTTGGGGCTTGAGGCGGCTGTTGAAAGGCTAACCGAACAAATGAAGGAGCAAAATAACGCTGTTTTCAGCTTTGAGGATGATAGACAGCCAAAGCCACTTGATGAAGATATCCGTGTCCTTCTTTTCCAGACGGTACGGGAGTTATTGATTAACATAGCTAAACACGCCCAAGCCCGCTCTGCCGGGGTAAACTTCTCACGGCAAGGTGAGCACATTAAAATTGTTGTAGAAGACGATGGAATCGGGTTTGATGCCTCCCAATTTGGCTCGGGCAGGAAGCGTACTACTGGCTTTGGGCTTTTCAGTATTCGTGAACGCCTTCATCTCATTGGTGGTCAAATGAAAATTGAGTCCCAACCCGGTCGTGGTACCAGGGTTACAATTCTAGCGCCTCTGAAACAAAACAATAAAGCGAAAGAACCGGCTTAATATGAGCATACGAGTTCTTATTGCTGACGACCATAAAATTGTGCGGGAAGGGCTGCGGAGTCTTCTTGAGAAACAGCCGGATATGGAAGTCGTTGCTGAAGCTGAAGACGGACGAATCGCCTTAAGCCTGGTACAAGAGACTCTACCGAACGTGGTGATTATGGATGTTGCTATGTCTAATTTGAACGGCATCGAAGCGACACGTCAAATAATGATAAAAGCCCCGGGCACAAAAGTCATCGCCTTATCAATGTATTCTGACCGGCGTTTCATAATGGGTATGCTAAACGCTGGTGCATCGGGTTATCTGCTGAAGGACTGCGCCTTTGAAGAACTTGCTGAAGCTATTCGTACCGTGGCTACTGACCGAACTTATCTTAGCCCGGCTATTGTTGACATCGTGGTGAAAAACTATATTCGCCAACTAGAGAAAGCAAACGCCACGGCTTTTTCCCTCCTCACTCCACGTGAACGTGAAGTACTTCAGCTTCTGGCAGAAGGCAGAACAGTAAAGGAAATCGCTCGCCATTTATCCCTAAGTATTAAGACCATTGAAACATACCGCCACCAAATCATGCACAAAGTGGATATCCACAGTGTTGCCGAACTCACCAAGTACGCCATCCGCGAAGGCTTAACTTCCCTAGAAAAATAAACCCAATAAGATGGCGAGTTTTTCCCATTTTCCCCTCCTCCCGGCAATACTTTTGCTTTCATATAGTTACCACCCTGGCACTTTTTTATTTTAGGGATGTGGAGTCATATGCTACTTCCTCCTTTCAAAAAGCCAAGATTACTTTGCCTATTGAAAAACCTACTCAATTGTGCTCAGATATATCGTAGGGCAAATATCAGAAATTGCCCGATTGTCTTTTTACCATTACTAAAGTACCATATTGGTTACCCAATAGAAGATAGTTCTATTTTGGGTACTTATTCGCCATTTGGCAGAATTATTAACGAGGGCATGTACCTTAGTTAATTTTTAAATGACTTAGTATTCAAGCTATTTTGACATCTGCAAAAAGGTTAGCTCCGTAACCAAACGAGGCATTGGGAAGGGGGCGGAAGCGTGAAAGTCTTGGTAATTGAGGATAAGAAGCAGGTTGTCAAAGATGTTAGCTTCTGTTTGGAAGTGCGCTACGCTGGAGTTGAGGTTATTTCGGTGGCGGAGGGGCACAAAGGGATGGATATGGTGGAGACGGAGTCACCTGACCTCGTCTTGGTGGATTCTTCACTTCCTGATATAGATATCCTAGACTTAGTCACTAAAATTCGCGATTTCTCCGATGTACCCTTGATTATTTTGTGCGACAAGGAAAGTGACCTTGACCGAGCTAAGGGCTTAGAAGCTGGAGCTGATGAATATGTTAATAAACCCTTTAGTGCCATTGAGCTCCTAGCTCGAGTAAACGCCTTACTTCGCCGCACCAAAGGACTTGGTTTCAGACCGGATCGCCAGGTTTCCCTTGGCAATGCACTGATTGTCAATTTTGCCACACGTGAGGTATCCATTTCTGGAAAACCAATCAAGTTAACTCCTATTGAGTATAAACTGCTATCACTTCTGGTCAGGAATGAAGGCAAAGTACTTACTAATCGTACCTTGCTGGAAAAAGTATGGGGCTCAGAATACATCAATGATATTAGCTTCGTAAAAAAGTACATCTACCGTCTCCGCGCCAAACTTGAGAAAGATGCTAGCAATCCCCAAATGCTTCTCAATGAACGTGGCATTGGTTATAGATTTATGAGACATTCCTAAACCACTTATGCCTTACCTCCTTTTATTACACACCTCTTGACGACCTCATCATAGAAACGTTAAGCTCCTAATAAAACTGGGTATAATTTAATAAAATGCCAGCTAAGCAGAAAAACCTTGCCCGTGTGGTAATAGCCATTACTTTGGTTCTGGCTATTGGTGTTTCGATGTGGTTTGCCGTGCCGACGAAAGCCTTACAAATAAACATTACGCCACCCCCAGTAGGCGAACTCGGTGATATCCATAACTTTACGGTAACCGTAACTATAGTAAACCCTGAGCGTCTCCCGCTAACACATGTACATATGTATATTTATAAGGCAGATAACCCCACCAGCTACAAAGCCACTCTCGCCAATCTGCCCTTTAATACGGGCAGTAAAAGCTATAGTCCATCTGATACTGGGGACGGTGGCGCAGCGACAGTAGTGGCGACCGCTGGCTCTGGCTTAGTTTTCAACTCAGCAGGCGGTGGCTATGTCATATGGGAGGGGGCTCCTCATACCTGGCCCGATTCAGTAAATGCTTATGCTTATGCCTTTGCTGGTTCGGTATCGGTAAATTATAACGTTAACTGGACATCGCCATCCAACTGGCCCTCAGGCAGTTACAAGATTGAAACCAAGCTCATCACAGTTGATGATACTACCTTCACCAAAACCAGCGCTTCGTTTTCGCTTACTCAAATACCAGGTGGAGGTATAGGTGGTGGCGGACCTCTACCGAAAACAGAACCAACTCTTTTGGTTAATGTCATGGGTAAGAGGTTGGCGTACCGTATTGATGATAGGGGTGTAATGCTGGAGGAGGCGCGGGTGACTACCGGTGACGGTAAGCTAACCATTATGATTCCGACCGGTACTACTGCCAAGGATGAAAAGGGCAAACCCTTGAGTAGCCTTGAGGTGATAGTTGAAAAAAGCCCCGCGTCGCCACCACGAGATGCTAATATTATAGGTCTCACCTACGACTTCAAGCCAGACGGAGCTAACTTTACCCCACCAATAACCGTCACCTTTGGCTACAACCCAGCAGACTTACCGGCGGGGCTTGATGAAGAAGACCTAGTCATCGCCTTCTGGGATATCACTATACTTGAGTGGGTCAGACTTGGAGACATTACTGTTGACCCGGTGGCTGACTCTATAAGCGCCAAAGTAAGTCACTTTACTGACTTTGCGATCATTGCTTTCGTGCGTCCGGCTACTTTCACCGCTCAAGCCATAATTATATCTCCCACCGAAGCCAATATTGGTGAACCCGTTACCATCAGCGTCATTGTCACCAACAGTGGTGACCTTGCCGGAAGTCACAAAGTTACTTTTAAACTAGATAATGAGGTTATAGCTATTAAGGAAATAACTTTAGCTGGTCAGGCAACTGGACGGGTAGCATTCACCACCGCCAGGTATACTGCTGGAAGCTATGCAATAAGTGTTGATGGTTTATCGGGTAAGTTTGTAGTTAAGCCAGTGCCGGTGCCGCCGACACCAGTAGCTCCACCGCCAGTACCGGCACCAGAACCAACACCTGCTGCGCCACTACCGGTGCCAGAGGCAATACCGGCACCAGTGATAACACCGTCTGAACCATCATTGACACCATTGGCGCCACCAATTAACTGGTGGCTAATCGGTAGCATCGCCTCAGGGTTGATAGTCATTGGCACAGTCGTCAGTGTAATAGTCATCCGACATCGCCGTAGCCGCCGGGAAAGACTAATTGAATAGCTAAAGAAACAAATTGAGCAACCAGACAAGAAGCCAAAAGACATTAACCAAGACTAGAGCAATATAATTTTCGTCTAAATGCTCTCGGGATAGACCTTCGTTCGTTTAGAACGGAAGTTACCGGCTGCCTTTTGTAGCGAGCACATACTGGTAGCGGATTGCTCCGTCGGATATGTAATAGATGTGCCGCTCTTCAGCCGCATTGGGCGACTGGTGGATTATTGGCTTGCTAAGTTCATCAGCTACTTTGACCAGGTCTTCCAGAGAGCCAAGGGATATTATCTTCTCACCCTCCATCGGGGTTCCACCCATTGCCTCTGCCACCCTCTCACCGTATTTTTTCTTAACTTGTAGAGCTTCTTTCTCAATCCAAGAGAGTTCTACTGGCTTCAACCTAGCATATAGCACTACTGAGAATAAGAAGAAAAGGCAGGCAATGCTCGCCAGCAAAATGGAGAAATTTCTTGCTTGAGCGATTGACAGTCCCATATACTTCTTGGAATTGGGTATTACCGTGTCTTTTTCAAGTGCGCTAGCTTTAGACTGCGCCAGTTTCTCTTCCCATTCTACAGTTCCTTTGCCTAGCGGGCTGCTCAAAGTCTGGCTGAAGACTTCATCTATTGGTCCAAAATCTGTCTGACAAACAACGTGGACATCAGCTTGGATAGTAAACTTATATGATTCAGCAGAAACTCCTGTTTCACTGCGGATAGTCTCAAGCGTCTTGCTGAGCTCGTTTATATCTATGGGAAAACTAACGCTGAAATTACCCTTTTTCTTAGTCGGTGGAACAAGAACGATGGATTTGCTCCAAACCTTGGGATTCTCAATGACAGCAGTTATTGTTATCTCTTCATTTAATTCCTTAACCGGCTTGCTTGATTTGAATTTGTATTCAAATGTGGCATCTATCCTGTCCACAAGCTTGGCGAAAATTACCTCTCCCGGTCCTATTGTCTTTGGTGGCGGTGGAGAAGGCG
>Ga0315312_1001381_pt1 | contig 19165 bp, 15 predicted proteins | sample TDP7_MG_FD_203629 | JGI IMG/M metagenome (GOLD analysis project Ga0315312, IMG submission 203629) | Freshwater sediment microbial communities from Lake Towuti, South Sulawesi, Indonesia - TDP7 | ecosystem: Environmental > Aquatic > Freshwater > Lake > Sediment | place: Indonesia: South Sulawesi... | reverse complement strand
TAGGAATTGAAACCTTCAGTGGGTCTGGAAGATACGGATCGCCTACTTTGCCGTATCCGGGAGGCGTTGAATGCCACGCAACCATCACTTTCGCGTCGGCGGCTTGAGCAGCCTTCGCGATCTCCTCCGCGATTCGAAACTCCTGAGGTCCGTCGAGTGTTATCAGGACGCTTTCTCCTGGCTTTATCTTGCAGAGCTTGTTTATGACGACGTGAGCTGTTTTTCCAAGTTCCATATCCAGAATATTCGGCATGATCGCATGCCTCCACCGTTTCGAAGCTTCCGAACACTATAAAACGCTTTGGATGATTGTCGTAAGCGACACAAGACGAAAAGTTACTCAGCGCAGTCTTCGCAATCTACGCTAAGAGAACGATGCGTCTGTATGTTGATTGCAAATGTCAGTGAACGTTTCTGTCGGCAACTAGGGACGCCAATAGTGGATGCTAATGGAATTGTCGGTGTTCGGCGGAGTGCCTCCGATGAGAGAATAGCAGCGAAACGTTAGCGGTGCGCCCGTTTGATTTGGTTCTCTAGGCTGTCCTGCGTTTCTTGGGAGGCGAGGGGTAGCCTACTCGGCTATGCCTCAGCTTCAACTTGACGAGAGCTTCCGCCCATTCAATAGCTGCCCTAAGTGGATCGACAACCGGCACGTCAAGATTCGCGGCTCTAATCTTTTCCTGCAGAGCTGCCGCCGCTTCAGCCATTCCCGTGCAACCCAGTACGATAACGTCGGCTTTGTCTTCCTTGATGGCTGATAGACTCTCTTTGGACAGCGCGTTGACTGTGTTTTCGCTGCCGTCCAACTCAAGGACGCCGAGCGATGTTGCTCTGACCGTTGCCAAGCGGCTCTCCAGACCCAAGCCTCTGACCAGATGGTGAATGACTGGAACCGAGTTTGAGACGGTTGTGACTATGCCTATTCTCTCGCCGAGCGAACAGGCCATATGGAGAGAGGATTCTCCCGCAGAGGTGACGGGAATCGATATGACTTCTCGTGCAGCCTTCAGCCCAGGGTCAAAGAAGCAGCTTATGACGACAGCGTCAAACCTGTCGCGCTCTGCCTGCTCGGCAACCTCGACTATATGCGGCGAGGCGAGAACATCGTCGTAGAAGCATTCTACCGACTCTGGGCCTTTGGTTATCCCGACCACTTCAACGTACGGCAGGTCTCTAAGCTCACGTCTCTGGGATTCCAGAAAATCTCTCGACGTATTGGGAGAGATCACACATATCCTCAAAATGGACACGCAAGCTCATGTACGAAGTAGGCTATTAATCGCTTTTGACACTGTATCCAAGAATTCGCAAAAACTTAAGCGAACTCAAATATCAAGCTGGATCAGTGACAAAGACATCACGGTAGGCTTATCTAAGCGTGAAAACCAAGCTCGAGGGAAGTGAAGGACTCTTGAAAGTCAAAATAATCATCCCAATCACTTCACCCGATCTAGACGCGGAAGCTGTGCAAGAGTTCGCGGCCTACGCGTTTCCCAATACTCAGACTAGTGTGACTCATCTTGACTACGGACCCGCGTCCATAGAGTGTGAACTCGACGACGTTATCTGCGTTCCTGACTTCCTCAACAAAGCCAAACAGGCTGAGGCTGAAGGCTATGACGCAGTCATAAGCAACTGCTTCTTGGACCCCGCCGTCAAAGCCGCCCGCGAAGTCCTGAATATCCCTGTCGTGGGGGCAGCAGAGGCGTCAATGCGCTTTGCGGCAAGCCTAGGGCACAGCTTCTCAGTGGTGACCGTATTGCCAAATGTTGTGGCGGGAATAGAGAGTCTCGCGACAGAGTACGGCGTTGACGAGAAACTCGCATCAGTCCGTTACGTCGACATCCCCGTACTTGACCTAAAGAACAAGGACAAACTCATCAACGCGTTGCACCGTGAGATGCTTGCGGCCATCAAGGAAGACCATGCTCATGCTCTCGTTCTTGGCTGTACGGGCATGATGGGCGTCGCCAAAGAGATGGAAAAGCGTCTCAAACAGGACGGATTCGATGTCCCTGTTGTTGATCCTGCCGCGGCATCACTCAAGTTTGCGGAATCGCTCGTCTCAATGGGCCTCAAGCAGAGTCGCCTGACGTACATGCCGCCACCTGAAAAAAGCCGCAGCGTATCTCCGTTGACTCTCGCCGTGAAAACCGCCGCTCACTGACCGGACTCGCATCGAAAAGATAAGGTGGCTATAACCCCCGATCGGGTTCCAGCCGTGCACAGGTCGGAGGATCTCTACCTTCGACCTTCTTTCATAATTATCTCAATCGGTACGTAGGGAATGTCGTAGCCGAAATGCTTGGGGCCAAGGACTTCTAGACCCTTGGGCGTCTTGAAGGCGTCGCGCCCACGCAGCCCAAGGACCGATACCGCGTCGCCCTCCTTGATGTCAGTGTTCGTGATCGGCTCGCCTGAGTCACGGCGAATGACTTCGACTATGTCGGGGCTCGTGACGTAGGGCTTGTCGTCAAGCCACGTGACGTGGTTCTCGTTCTTGTAGAAGATTTTGAATGCGTGACCTTTGAACTGCTCTTGACCTTCGATGGTGTTGGTGCCCCACAAGTAGCCTTCCCGGTCCTGCCAGTCTTTCTTTACGACTTTTCCGCGGAAGAGCACCCAGCCTTGGGTCGCTTTGGCGACGGCGTCCGCGGGGTCTTGCTTGCTAGCCACGGCCTTGCGAATTGCCTGTCCAGCTTGGAAGCACTCAGTGAGGGTGTTCGGGACTATGACTTCCTTCATTTCTTTGCCACGCATAAGAAGACCTGCCCCTCCTGCAATGCCGAAGGCTGCAACGCTGATCATCTTGCCCAAGGCTTCTGCGAGGTGGTAGTTGATGGCGGTCTTGATGATTGTGATGTTTCCCCACTCGTCGACGTAGGCTGTAGGGTGCGTAGGTTTGTCAGCGAGGTACGTGGTTAGCTGATCGATTTCTGGAATAGCTCGCCCAGCGTAGTCTCCGTTGACGACCTTTTTCCCAAGTGCCAGCGCTACGTCAATGGCCGCCGGGCTGTTTGCTCCTCCGAGCTCGACCGGGACGATGGCTTCAACTTCAACACGAGCATAGCCCTCGAGTTCCTTCAGGGCGAGTATCAGCATGCGATCCGCCATGCCGATGCGTTTGGTGAGACCAGCGGCGGCCATTCTTGCGCGCGTTTCGTCTGATATTGGTGCAATCGAGCCCATCAGGTAAGGCGTGCATACCCAAGCATCGTCGCGTACGCTAGCCGGATCCGAGATCCGGATTTCCCCCATCTTGGCCAAATCGTCTAGTAGCAATTGCAGTCCGAGCTTGGGACCGCCACCGCCGCCTGTCCCGTAGAAAGTGCATCCAACAACGAAGTCTTCTACGTCTTCCTTGCTTTTCAGAACTAGCTCAGTCGTAACAATTCCTCGACAAATGCAGTCAATCTAGGACGCTCTTTTCCGTTGCCGAGGCCCTACCTATATAGAAGTTACGGTATGACATACTCAGAATGTCCGCATAGTGGAGGCCGAGACAGTCGGCGTACTCCTACCTGACTTGAGGCAGGAGGCTCTCGCAATCGGCTTCGACCAAAAGCAGACAGATGCTGAATAAAAATCCAGCTTCAGAGCGCTTGTCGCAATCGGAAATAACAATGGATACTAGGGCATGGTCGACGGAAACACATACAGGACCGTTACAGGGCAGATTGGGTCGGATCAACAGACCATCACAGTATCTTTAGCTTACGACCAATCTTCTCGAAGGCAGCAAGTGCTGTGTCAAGGTCCGCCTTTGTGTGACCTGCATTCATCATCGTGCGAATTCGAGCTTTGTCACGCGCCACCATCGGAAATACGATCGGAAGCGCGAAAACTCCTTCTTCGTAGAGCAATGCACTCATCTCTTGAGCTACGGAGCTTTCTCCAACGATTACTGGCGTGATCGGCGTCTGACTATTGCCTATGTCGAAGCCCATCTCTTTGAGCTGCTTCTTGAAATAAGCAGTGTTCCGCCACAGATTCTCAAGATGTGCGGGTTCGTTCTCCACGACATCAAGCGCTGAGATGCACGCAGCCGTCACAGGCGGCGGATGAGACGCGCTAAGGAGCCATGTGCGTGACTTGTTGAATGCGAACCTTCTCAGATCCTCACTTCCGGATATGTATCCTCCGACGACACCGAATGCCTTGGAGAACGTGCCCATCTCAACATCGATCTGTCCCTCGATGTGAAAATGAGATGCTATTCCTCTTCCATTCTGTCCTAGGACCCCGTCCCCATGGGCGTCGTCAACATATGTGATTGCTCCAAACTGCGAAGCCAGTTTGGCAATCTTGTCGAATGGGGCGATGTCGCCGTCCATGCTGAAGACGCCGTCGGAGATTACGAGAGTTCTCCTGTACTTGCCTCGCGTCTCGTTGAGGACTCTTTCCAGGTCGGCAGCATCGCAGTGTTTGTAGATCGTCCTTTCTGCTCTGCTGAGGCGGACTCCGTCAATGATGCTTCCATGATTCAGTTCGTCGCTGATTATGAGGTCTCCTTCGCCAGCAAGTTGTGGGATGAGGCCTGCGTTTGCCGCGAAGCCTGTCGAATAGACGAGGGCGGCTTCTGCGTGTTTGAAGGCTGCCAGTTTCCTCTCAAGCTGAAGATGAAGGTCCATGTTGCCAGCTATTGGCCTCACGGAGCCTGACCCCACCCCATGAGTGTCGATCGCTCTCTTCGCGGCCTCCTTCACCTTCGGGTGATTTGTCAGGTTCAGGTAATTGTTGGAGCAAAGCATGAGGACCTTTTTGCCGTCGACTACACTGTGAGGCGCACTGTTTCCCTGCAATGTCCGAAGTTTCCAGTTCAACCCAGCCGCTTCGAGACTTTGATATTCTTCGCGGAGAAAGGCGAGTTTGTCTTTTGACATTCTTCATACACCTCGTGCAGGATGCGACTTGAAAACACGTTGCAGCAAGTTCAAGACCAATAATAGGCTTTCGACTCGGAGCTCGCCTTACAACTAGATGCACGTGAGAAAGCATAAGAAGGCATGATCTGCCACTGTCGGACATCGTGGCATGGATGAAAGCTTTTCAAAAGTTGATCCTTGCACCGGCATTGACACTGGAAGGTGCGGCCGTGACTGGGGAGCACGCACTAGCGAAGACTCGAAATGCATCGACCTACGCCGCTCACTCCGATCAATCGATCAAAGGAGGCAGGTTGCTTGAATAAGATACTCGTAACCGGGGCCGTCGGCCAGATCGGCACCGAACTGGTTCAAGCGCTTAGAAAGAGATATGGAAGAGATCGAGTCATCGCGGCTGGCCACACAACCAAGCCGACAAAAGCGTTCCGCGATGCAGGTCCCTTTCAGTACTTGAATGTCCTGGATCGAGAGCAACTTGCCAAGACAGTTGTTGATGATGAGATTGATACGATATATCATATGGCTTCGATTCTCTCAGCCGTCGGGGAACTCAACCCTCAACTATGCTACGAAGTCAACGCAGGCGGACTGTACAATGTTCTAGAAGTCGCGCGCGGACACAAGCTGGAACGCCTCATTCAGGCGAGTTCCATCGCAGTCTTCGGTCCTGGTGTCCCACGTGACAATGCGCCCAACGATACGATACTGTTGCCGACGACTATGTATGGTGTTACAAAGGTGTTTGGCGAATTATTGAGCACATACTACTTCAACAAGTTTGGTGTTGACAGCCGTGCTGTTCGTCTTCCTGGCGTAATTAGCAGCGAGACCATGCCTGGAGGCGGCACGACCGACTACTCTGTTGAAATGTACTACGCGGCAGTCGAAGGTAGACACTATACGTGCTTTGTCCGAGAAGACACGGTGCTGCCGATGATGTACATGCCTGACGCCATCAAAGCGCTCATGGACCTAGCGGAAGCCGATGCGTCCAAGTTGAAGCATAGGGTCTTCAATGTCAATTCGATGAGCTTCTCGGCAGGCGAACTCGCAGAATCCATCAGGTCGGTCGTTCCAGAGTTCACATGCGACTACAAGCCCGACTATCGGCAGGCGATAGCGGACTCCTGGCCAAGATCTCTGGATGATTCAGCAGCAAGAGAAGAGTGGAACTGGCGTCCCATCTACGACCTTCCAAAAATGACCGAGGACATGATCAGGAAACTGCGGCACAAGCTCGCCAAATAGATCACTTCGTGAACGAGAACGCAAAACCGCTGAAGAATCTGAATCACTTGCAACGCGACAGAGATCGCCTAGTGCACAGCAGACAACCGATGTCTTTAGCAAGTGTGATACTGTCACTGTGAAAGCCATAGCTCTCCGACTTGCAACGAGACCGTGTACGTTTCGCTGTTGTTACCTGACTAGGACCAAGTGCTTTACTCAACGGTCTCTAGGCCATAGTCTTTCCTAAGGGTCTTCAGCTTCTCGGGCGATGTTCCCTTCATTCTCCTCTTGTAGTAGCTCTCTTTTTCAGAGAGCCTTGGTGCCGTACAGACACAGTCGATCCTTATTACGGTCGTGGCAACCTCGAAGGCGGTTCTGATCGTCTGGAGCTTCGCGGCCATGGCGTCGTAGATGCTTCCTCTGCTCATGCTCTCTATGCTCCTCGTGTGGACGTCTACCCCAGCGTCCCTCTTTCCGGCGTGGTGCCTGCGTCTGAGTTCCAAGAGAGAATCCACCACATTCATTCCGCAAGTTTCGAGAAGCAGGATTGGAACATACTCGAAAGCGTTAGCTACGGCCTCGAAGACGAGCTGTCTCTTGTCCGGGAACCTGAGAGATGCTCGGCGAAGCGCCAAAGCCACTTCCTCTTCGAAGGCGCCGCCCCCCCACACCAGTCTGGAGTCGGATGCAACAGTAGGTGCCAAGATCACGAATTCTTTCAGAATTCTTTCAATGTCGTCTAATAGGGCCATACTAGTCCCACGCAGGACGACATCTATGGATTTTGGAGACTCGCATCCCCTTATGAATAGCCAAGGCTGTCCGTTGATCTTGCATTCCTCCACCACTCTTGCGCAACCCAGATCAGATCTTACTACTGGCAGACCCGGCGGCACAGCAGTTGCGCCGGTGGCTTTCGTGAGCCTGATCAACTCCTGTGGAGGGAATCTCCTTACCGCCATCACGCCCCTCTTTGCAAAGAAATCCAGTAGCAGCTCGTCTATTCCCTTCTCCACCGCGAGAACATTGGCACCGCTACCAAGGATTGAGCTGGCAACATCTTCAAGTATGCTTCTATTCTTCACGTAAAGGCCACTCACTTGACCCGGCTCTTTCAAGGTCAATGTTCTCTTCGCGTACCTGCTATTCCCGATGTCTGTGCTCGTTAAGCCGCCACGGATCACAGCTATTCTTGAATCCACGACTCTTCTCGGCATGTCGGGATGGGGGATCTCCTTGTACAAGGCCAGTCCGTCCACGGCCTCCGACTCGTTGACGGAACCGCCGAGAATCTTCTTGAAGTCCAAAGCTTCCCACACGGCTGAAGCTCCCAATTCTGCTGGCTTTAGCATTCGGACGATAGAGAGGGAGAGACTGACAATACGCTCTTGGTGGGCTACCGGAAGTCTACCGCCCAAGGAAGTCCCCGCCAAAAGGAGCATGACCCGTTGTTCCGAAGGATGAATCGGCGCCCGCAGTCCCTCAGCTGTTCGGGTTATTATCTTAGGCGCATACTCAAGCGCGTCGATCACAGTAGACCGTGGGACGCCTCTCTCCAAGAGGAGCCCACATTCTTCGAGAATCTTTGCAGCCAAGATTACCGTGGTCGCCGCTCCACAGCCCACGCTCCTTGAAACAGAAATGGCGGCTCCAGCCATGAGTTGGGCGACCGGGTGTTCGAGTTTCAGTTTCTGCAGAATGGTTCTAGCATCGCTAACAAGACAAATGGTTGAACCTTGACTGACAAGCTTGCTCATTCTCTTCGGACCAAACAGCCCCTTGACAAACTCAAACATGCACTTTGCCGCTGCAACATTGCCTCTAAGAGCATCCAGTTTCTGATGGATCCCAGTCCTCTTGTCAAGCACAAGAACTGGCAAACCCTGTACGTATATGTCAGGCGACGGAATCTTCTCGTGGGGAAGGGGTAACTTGGTTCTGTCTTTCTTTAGAATCTTCAGTAGGGCTGAATCTTCTCTAACCTTTAGCTCCGTCGAGAGAGGAATCGAATCAATGATCCTTCTCGTGCGGTCGCTCATTGGGCCCACCCTCATCGAGCACACTCGCGCATAGATCCTAAATCATCTTGCGCGAGAGCCCGTCTACCGCTGTCCGCCGGCCCCCCTTGAAAGCAAGAATCCGAGAATTACAAGCCCGACAAACGAGACTGCTGAAATGAGGGTTCCCATCGCGTAGAACTTCGGCGTCAGGGGGTTTACCGAGAGTTGAGTGTAGACGTACACCGAAAGGACGGGTGTGCCCTTGAGCATGAACCCTGTTCTGATCAGCTCCCCCCAAGAGAGAAGGAATCCAAATATCGTGGCAGATATGATCTCCCACCGGATGAGTGGGGCCGTTATCCTCCGAAACACACTGATCGGCGCGGCCCTCAGAGTGCTAGCCGCCCTCTCATACTCAACCAAGTCCGGGTCGAACCGGGACATCATCAGGATGAGACCGAAAGGAACTGTATACACCACATTGATCAGGACAACCGACCAGAAGGAGTACTCCATATGAAGGACGCTATACAGAATCGTAGAACCCAGTCCAAGAGTAACTCCCGGGACAATAAAACCTAGCAAGATCAGGTAGAACAGTTGATCCCTTCCCCTCACCCTATGCCTGAGAGCAAGAGCGCTTGAGGTGACTATCACCGCCGTCAACGCCGCCACCGCAAGTGAGTTGGTAACAGAGTTTCTAAGAGCGTCCCAGAAGCCCCAGTCATAAAGCAGCGAAACAAGGGCTGCGTACTCGTATCCAACGGGCTTCTTCACGTACCAGTCCAGCGTCAAGCCTGTCAGTGGAAACGCTATCGCCGATGATTGATTGAACGAAAGGATGACAACGAGGACTGCAGGCAAATAAATCAAACCGACAAATGCGATCACAAGCAGCTTCAGTAGATTGTCGACAATCCCCATCGCAGGTCACCTTTCATAGAGCAGCTTCTTGATTTTCCCGACGGTTACGAGAAGATACATAACTACGAGAGTCATGACTAGCATGATCATAGACATTGCAGAAGCCTGCGGCCAGAGATAGTTCCCTGCGTAGCTTGCAATCGAGAGTCCCAGTGTTTGAATTCCGCCGGCCCACAAGCTCGGCGTAACATAGTCTCCAAGTGTTGAGACAAAGACAAATGCGAATCCGGTCACTATTCCCGGCATAGAAAGCTTGAATATGATGTCATACTGTACACGACGAGGAGACGCTCTAAGTACCTGCGCCGCCCTTATGTAATCCGGGTCTATCCTCTGCATGGCCAAATAGATTGGAAACATCATGAATAGCGTGTACGTTTGCAACCAAATAACGTAGAGTGACACTGGACTCAACAGCAGCCTGATAGGCTCGATTCCCGCTGAGGAAAGCATGTAATTGATGAAGCCGTGCACACCTAGGACCGAGATCCATGCTACCGTTCTGATGCTCCAATCGATCAGAAACGGAACCATGAGGAGAGATATGATGTATGTCTTGAGGACGGCATTTCGGATCTTGAACGTTAGTGTGTATGCGACCGGGTATCCAATGAGAAAAGCTAGGAAGCACGTTAGCCCCGACAATCCAAAGGTGTTTAGAAGAATCGACGCTGTCTGCGCAGAAAAGATGTATCCGACGTAGTTCGTCAACGTAAACTCCGGGATGACCGTGGGAAACCGGAACTTGTAGAAGCTCACAGGCACCAGGATCAATAGGGGAATGATCACGCCCAGGACCGAAGTTGCAAGGCCCGGCAGCAACAGGAGGTAGCTGCCATACTTACCAGTCAGCTTGACCAGCTACGTTAGACCTCCTGTTCCGGACGGCAGCCTAGGTCGGAACGTTCGCCTTCAGTTCCTCCCACTTTGTTACATAGTAGTCGTTCTCGTCAGGCAGATCTGGGGAGAGGAACCATCTGGTTATGGTGTCCCTGAACTTCAAACTGCCAAGATCCCTTCTGTTCCCTCTAGGATCGGGGCTGCCTGTTCTTGGCGCTTCTCCCGTCCAGAATGCTTTGAAGTACACATCTGGCAGGAAGAGCCCGTTCTGGATTCCCTCAGGCAACGTCCAGAACTCCTGCTTCTCTGGCCAGAGTTCCTTCATTATCTGATCGATGGGCTCATAGGTAGGTGCGCCGTTATGGAACCACTCGTAGAACTCGCTGCCCATTGTGTTCTTCAGGTCGTCCCAGTAGGGTGCGCCACTCGTATAGAGTTGTTTTGCATAGAGGGTCTGGATGGGCAGTTCGAGGTGGAAGCTGGCTAGTCTAACCGCCCCTTCGAAAACATCGGGATTGCCCTGCTTGGATATCATCGAAACATTGTACCAGAAGCATGGCCCTTCTTTGATCGCCGCATGAAACGCCGGAACCCCGGCCTTTCTACAGTCTAGTGATACAGGTACCCAGCTGACAGACAACCAGATCTCCCTAGTCGACATCAAACTCATTATATCGCCATACTTGCTCCAGAAAGCCTTGACTTGGCCGGTCTTCACGATTGGAAGTATATAGTTGAAAATCTTGTCCACTTCGTCACGCGTAGCATTGGAGAACGCCCCACTGAAAGTCATCTGCTTCGTGTAGTCAAGGTAGTTCGCCAGTCGAGCAAAGTTGTCGAAGCCTTCGTCGATGAGTCCTACGTGGCCCTTCCACTGGGGGTTCCAAAGTTCCTCATAGGACATGCTGACCTCGTCTCCCTTCTCAGTGTACGGAAGGAACTCCGGAAGGTAATTCTGTGACTCGTAGCCGTTCATGTTCGGGACACCGACCAGGTTGCCCCCAGCTTTCCCTCCCTCCCAGAGCAGTTCGTTGAATCTCTTGGCCATCGCTGGCCCGTAAAATTGATCAGCCTTCACGTACGGGTCCAACATATGACCCTCCCTCCATCTCGGAACCATTGACGTGGGTATCGCTTTGACCAAGTTCGACCTGACAAGTGGACCTGATCTACCGGCCCCGCATACGTCCCATGAAGCCGGGTCTGCGAACGCTTTCTGATTGACCACATAGAAGTCGGCATAAGTAGTCTCGAGATCGATATCCGGGTTAGTGTCCCGGAAAGCTTTAGCCCCGTCTTCAGGGAGCCAGAAAGGGTGGCCGAGATATCTCACAAGTTTCTTGGGCTTAGGAAGAGTTGTAGTGTAAAGATAGTACCCGCCGCCCGCCAGAGCCACAAGCGCAACTCCCGCTCCAACCCATATGAACTTCCGTCTGGAAACCTTCGGAACTTCCGGCTCCGGTTTCTTTGCAGCTGATGCTTCTGCTGACATTGTCTGCCCTCGGAGGGTAGGTAGCGCAGACCAACGATATTTAACGCTTTACATCTCTTACGTATGCCTGTTATATATAGAGGGGCACACGTGGGTAGCTAGCTGGATCTCGTACGTATCCTGGGAGATTTTGCAGCAGGATCGCAGGTAACCGGCCTCCAATTGTCACCCAAGTCCGTCTGCTCTATGGCCACAGTCTTTTGTTTTCGGTATCGCGGTGAGCGACTGCTCAAGATCCTCCTAGAAGTTCCGCTCACCTGCAATTCCGTCGAAGTCGATAAGTGCTTGGATCTTGCCTCGGAAGCCACCGTTGTCGCCCGAGAACGTGTGGACGAGGCAAATTAACTCGGCGTTATGGTCACACGTCACGCCCTCTTCAGCGATCTCGCAAACCCTCTTGATCCGCCGAGCAGAGCATCGTACTTGCTGACATCTGGCTCACCAGTGATGTGCGTAGCAAAACCTTCCCCGATAGCACCAGGGTTATTGGCCAACTCATGTCGAGAATCTTCGAATCCAAGGACTCGCTACGCTGACAGGCGCTAGCCGCCATCAAACAATGCGTACCCATGCTCAAGAGCTGACCAAGAAGACCCGGCGCAACCATCCGTGCGTCGTTCTCGCTGGGCGATCCAACAACTGTAGGGCAGGATGCGAATCGGGTTACCGAGTAGCCTTCTTTTCTGAGACCATGAATGGATACCCAGTGCGTGCCTTTTCGGGCGGCCGCATTGCCGTGAGTCGGCTTTGCTTGAGGCCCATTGAGACGAGCGATTCCGCAAACTTGAGGGATGCCGCCGCCGGGTCGACTACGGGAACTTCGTAGCCGTCCTGTTTGAGCCGCTTTTCCATCTCTTTGGCGACGCCCATCATGCCCGTGCAGCCAAGAACCAGAACGTGGGCATGATCCTCCTTAATGGCTGCAAGCATCTCACGATGCAATGCGTCGGCGAGTTTCTGCTTGTCATCCAGGTTGAGCACCGGGATGTTGACGTAGCGGATGGAAGCGAGCTTCTTGTCTAGCCCGTAGTGCTCCGCAAGATTCTCCATCAAGGGCACAACGTTGGCGATCACAGTCACCACGGAGAAGCGCTGCCCAAGGCTTGCCGCAAAATGCATCGACGCCTCAGCTGCGCCCACGACAGGAATGCCAAGAAGCTCGCGAGCAGGTCTAACCGCGGGGTCCGAGAAGCAGTCGCAAATGACGGCATCATAGCCTTCGGCTTCAGCTTCCTTCGCCTTGTTGAGGAAATCTGGGATGCAAGCGGCTTCGTCGAGTTCGCACTCAACGGATGCAGGCCCATAGTCAAGGTGAGTCACGCTTACCTGAGTGCCAGGAAACGCGAAGTTGGCAAATTCTCGCTCCGCTTCCGCGTCGAAAACCGTTGAGGTGACTGGAAGTATTACCTTGATCTTCAAAGATCCGTCGACTGATGCTCTCGTTTTTCGTACTTAAGCCTTGGCTCTCTGAATTGAGAAGCAGCAGAAGAAGAACCGAAGCTGAGATGATGATACGTCAGGCGAATCATTGATGGCTGCCCTATTAGCAAGCGGGAGGGCCGTACACCACCCGCAAATCTGACGAGAATACAGGAATTTTCCCTTCTGGCAGCGGAGGCCGGAGAAATATCGATCTAGGGGCAACTCGGCATCAAGAGCATGCAGCTGCACTGGCCTACTCGCAAGCGCGGCCCGCTCTTGGCTGAGGAGAGCCAAGGCGGTCGTAGCTGAGACTCACTTCCCGTAGATGACCTCTTCGATGTTTAGGCCCTCAATGACACTTGGCTTCTCAATAAGAATCGCGTCGCGGGCACGCCACCCTAATGTCACACCCTCGCCGCCCTTCTGCAGCGCGGCGACCTCTGGCCCTACGTTGGCCTTCAGGGTAACGCCATCTCGCACCTCAAAGACGCACTCCACAGAGTTGCCGAAGTAGTACGTACTTGCCGGCTTCGCCTGAAGATGGTTTTCGCACTGCAGTGCGTCCCTACCGATAACGACCACCTCCGGCCGCACACCATAAGCCAACTTCCGGCCGGAATAGTCCTCATCGCCATCTGCCGATGCTTGCAGCTCGCCCAGTTCGGTCTTGACAGAATATCTACCGTCACGCTTCTCCACGACCTCTCCGCTGAAGAGGTTAATGTCTCCAACGAAGCGGGCTGCAAAAACCGTCCTGGGCCGGGTGTAGATGTCTTGAGGCTTCCCGATGTGCTCAATTACTCCGGTGTTCATGACCATCAATGTTTCCGCCAAGCTCAGGCCGTGCTCTTGCACGTGAGTAGTCAAGACAAAGGTCGTTCCCAAGCGCTGATGCAGCAGCTTGAGTTCCTCCATCAGCTTTCGTTGGAGCCTGTAGTCAACGTGGCTTAGGGGCTCATCCAAGAGTAGGACGCTCGGGTTAACGACGATGGCCCGAGCCAGCGCGACACGTTGGCGCTGTCCGCCGCTGAGTTCCAGTGGGGACCGTTTCCCAAATCCTTCCATGCCTACCAATTTAAGAGATTCTTGGACCTGCTTGTCGATTTCAGACCGATCTTTGCCGAGCATACGGAGTCCGAAGGCGATGTTATCGTGGACGGACATGTGGGGAAAGAGCGCGTACGTTTCTAGCATCATCGAAATGTCGCGCTTGTGGGGAGGAATGTCCTTCACTTCGGTCCCCTTGAGAAAGAGTTCACCGCCCTCGTATTCCAAAAGTCCAGCAATGACTTTCAGCAGTGTGCTCTTGCCGCAGCCGCTCGGGCCAATGAGCACAAAGAAGTCTCCCTCGTCAACCTCGAAGGAGACCTTGTTCAGCGCAAGAACTTCTTTCCCATACCATTTCGTTAAGTTCTTGGCCTCCAGAACCTTCAAGATCGTTGCGCCGCCTCGCGCGAAAACTCGCCTTCGAACTTGCTAATAAAGCATGTCATCAGACTTCGCGTTCGAACGCTCGATCGCACAAATGGACTCTCAATCAACCCGTGTAGAAAATGTGCCAATTGACCGGGCTCACACCCTAGCAGAAGAGGGCACAGCATATGATCTGATGAGGGAGCGTTCGTGCTTGACTGCCGTCAATCGGGTGCGGCCCTCATCTTTGATTCTTCACCCTGCTTGCTGATGCCAAATTTCCATGTGTCTTTTGTCCGCTTCGGTTACGTACTCCGGGAGATACTTGAGGTAGTATCCAAGATCAATGTGATGTACCTGGAGTGCGGCTGGGAAGTACACAGCGTTGCTGTACTTGGGTAGTCTGCCATACCTGTCGTATATGTAGCGCAGGTACGCTTTGACGGCCTCCACTAATCCTCCGTATTCCTTGGGGACAGGGAGGTTGTATCCTTCCGGACCGTAGATGCCTTTGGAACCCCATTTCATTTCGACTATGTCATCCACGGCTTGTTCCACGTCTTTGTACGGCGGGCAGAAGCCTTGGAGCACTCCGTCTATCCCAACCGGGTTCGGCGTTGCCTGAGGGAAACCCTTGCCCCTGACGCGCTCCAGCCTGAATTTCATCAATCTCATCAAAGTCTCGAAGTTTATGGTGTGCATCATGAATCCTCCCAGACCCATGGCTTGAGCTGCGAGCATCATGTTCTGACCGGCTATTCCGGCTTCTAGATTGGAGAGCCAAGGAAGTATTGCGTCATAGGTGGAGATGGTCATCTTATCTCCGTTCAATAGCCCCTGGCGAATCCATTTGGCTACGCCTGCTGGCTTGTTGGTTACTTCGTCCCACATTCGCCATCTGAACTGAGCTATTCCCGTTAGGAGCATGTTGATGTACTCGCGCGTGGTATCGGCGACCGGCATGAAGACCGTTGTCCCAGGCCTGTTGACCATGTCAACGAAGGCTGAGCCTATCGCCTCTCTAGGCACCTGAAGCCGGCCGTTCCTAAGCTTGACCAAGTTCCTGCGGTAGTCCTGAATGATCTTGATCCTGTCCTCTTTGGAGGCAATTCTGACCTTCTCCTTTGGGATGATCTCCTTCGACACTTCAGGCTTGTAATAGAAAACACCGTCATCGTTCGTGAAGAACAAGTGCAACGTGAGTGCAGCGCATGGAGTCGCCGATGTCCTGCCAGTCACGGTCAGATGCCCCAAGAGGTGACGGATCTCCTCCGTCGTAACGCCTGTCACACCAACTCCGGCGAAGCATAGAAGGGCTGTCTCTGTTTCGTTCAGAGGTACAGGAGGCTGTGAAGATTTGTACGCAAGCCCCGCGCGTTTGACGGGCATCTCGCCGCCCAGAGGAAACCGCTTAGTCCGTCTTCTGAACATTGTCTCGAAAAGGGGTGCATCAAATTCAAGAGACAAATACGTATCACTCATGTGTTCCTTGAACTATCCGTTAGAAACCATATAAAATGTCTCGGCGGTTCAGAATTCTTTCGCTAAAAAGGGATTTCCACAGAATTCCGCCGGGCTGGCTAACGAATCGTGAGATGACGGAAAAGAGCTTCAACTGCTTTGCACAATGTTTGCGCTCGCGGCACAACAACGATAACATGAAAGAAGAGCAGAGCAGAATCTTTTCGATGAACTCCGCACTCACGTATTCGGGGTTCTATCCGTGGATCAACTATGGTGCCCTAGCCGAACGATCTCTCACACAAACGAGCAAACGCACTGTGCTACTTGTCACAGTCATTCTCAGTCGTATCGCCATTTGACCGAGCAACCAAAAGGCCGTGTCTCTGCTACGGCCGGCTTCTTTCCTCCGGTGATGGCATCGAGCGCGTTCCTGAGATCGTGCGTCGTCACTTTGGTGGGGTCTTTGTTGTCGTCGATGCGGCCGTGATACACAAGTTTCCTTTCTCTGTCGAATACAAAAACTTCGGGCGTGCATACGGCGGAAGGTGCTTTCGCGAGTGACTCAGTCTCATCTCTGATGTACGGGAAGTTGAATCCCTTCTCCTTCGCACGTTTGACCATGTTCTCGTAGCTGTCCTCCGGATAGTCCTTGTCGTAGTTTGAGTTCGCAGCCACGAAGCCTACGCCTCGGTCCTTGTAGTCGCGTTGAATAGCGATCATGCGATCCTCGTACGCCTGCACATACGGGCAGTGATTACATGAGACAACCAAAACCAATATCGGAACATCTGCGAAGGTCTCGAGAGAATATCTCTTTCCGTCAGTTCCGAGCAGGCCCGCGAAACCTGGAGCCATGTCTCCTATGCGCAATGTCCTCACAGCATCGAGCAAATCCTATCAAGAAAGAAATGAATGCTTCTGAGAGCCCAGGAGGCACCCTAGCCAGCTGCGCGACTCATGTGACTCGCAGAGTCCTGCGTCATTCTCGCTCGCCTATCCACACCACTCGCTTAGGTCAACGTTTGCCGCGCCTTGTCCGCTGCCGATCTCTTTCCAGTATTCGTCCAGCTCTGCCTCCGGAGTATGCGTCAGACAAGGAGCGCAGAAGTAAGTGGCCGCGCGACCATAGGCTTTGGAATCGTTGATTCCTGCTCGTGGCCAGAATCTCGCTCCGCATTTTCTGCATCTTCTCTCCGTCGTAACGATCTTGGCTTGCGAGGCCTGCGCATGCATCCGCGCGATTCTGGTTGCTTCTTCTAGCGAGATTGAAAGCCCGTAGCAGTCCTTGACCCCCTCGTACGGGCCTCCCATGTCGCTTATGAGAACCGAACCTTCTCTTGTTCTCCAAACATCGAATGAACCATGCCTTACGCACTCACGATCCTCGTTTCGCGCCCCTTCTCCGCGGGAACCGAGTACGCATGGTCGCCTATCGATTAAGCAATTGCCGCCCTGGACATAGTTGAGGCACAAGTCGAGTTGCCCGCTGAGATTGCTGGAGAACCTGAGCACGTCGCCGAAAATAAGGGTTAACGAAACCGCGTCTGATCGCTAGCTCGGTATGACGGTGATGCTTCCGATGTCGTCATCGTTGAGGACGGCGGGCTTGTCTGGACGGGATCGCCAAGTCAGTCTCCTGATCGAGTAGTCGGATCGTCTCCCCATGCGGCATCGGGGCAAGTGCCTCTCGCTTATGGCCGCGAAGAAATTCAGCGACGGGTCGAAAGGAACCCACACATTCACAGCTGCCTGAACCTCAGCCCACGCATGCCAGTCAAACGGCCTCCGCTCGTCCTCACGCCCGTGGTAGAAGAGTCCAACGACTCGGCGGCAGGGCACACACTGCGTCCTACAGAGCGCAATGAAGAGGTCTGATAGTTCGTCACAGTCGCCTGTTCGCTCGCGAATCGCTCGTGCCGCACCTAAACGAGTTGGCTGAGGCTCCCTGAGCTTCATGTTGTCGCGCACCCAAGCAAACGTGCTTGACACGAAATCCGGCACATCCCGCGAGGAACGACGGATCTTGTCACCGGTTCGCCGGATCAACGGATCCTTGGTTTCCCAGAACTTGTCGCTTCTGCAGTAAGCATAGGCCGGGTCCGCGGGGCCGGTTGAAGAATACGTTCGATCAAGTTCAAACGATTGCGATGAGGTTGAGTATTCCAAGTGGATTCTTGATTCGAAGCTTTGCTCGGCGGCCAGCACTGGAATCTTGACGAGGGCGTGCGTGTTGCCTTCGGCCTTCTTCTCAACGTGAGAACTTGGCGCCGTTCGCAGAATTGAGAAAGAGTCGCCAGCTGGCGGCGGTGCGATGACTATATCCAGTTTCCCCCCGAGAAGCCTAGCCCCCGATGTGTTCGACACGGTGTTGATGAGAGAGACATGAAACCGCAGCGGCTTTTCCCAGCATTAGGCGCCCGATTTAGCCTGCATCCAGATAAGCTTCCCGGCAGACTCAGCCAACTGAGAAGGGCGACACGGGATCCTCTGGGAAAGGCTTAATCATGCAGGTCCCGCTGACCGATCCCGTTGCCTACGCGAAGCCGAGCGCGGTCATCCATGGCACTCTCAGACTCTGAGATTCGAGACGCCTTGAGCGAGAAGTGTCTTGTCATCGAGCCTTTTGAGGAGACCAGCCTGAACCCGGCCGGCTATGACCTAAGATTGGCTACTTCGGCTGTTCTGGAGCCATCGGAACACCGCCTAGTTGCGACGATGGAGAGGGTAGAGCTTGGGCGCGACCTGGTCGGGATACTCCACATTAGGTCATCGCTGGCCCGTGAGGGGGTACTTGGAAGCCTGGCTTTAGTGGATCCTGGGTTCAGGGGCCAGCTTACGATCTCGCTCTTCAACAGCGGCAAGAACCCGATTCAGTTGAAGGCGGGCGAAAGGTTCGTTCAGATGACGGTACACAGGCTTGGCAGAGAGGCCGCGACAAAGTACGGGGGGCGATACCAAGACAGCAGCGGTGTGGTTGGCAGCCGCCGCTAGTTCGCACTCATGGGTTCGTGTCAAAGCCCAGTGGAAAGTGTTATTAGGTCTAGGCATGAACCTGTATGTGTCCCTCCAAAGAGACTGGTTTTAAGAGGAAACAGCCGTGAGAGCAGGTTCTAGGATTTCTGACCTAAAATACAAGCTGATGACGATCGAACTGCTCAATCTCGCCAAGAACTACTATACATATCGGGAATTAGCCCAAATTATCGGTCTACCGGAGACCGTGCTCAGCAGATACGTCAAAGGACACGTTCTGCCGACAATTGACCGCGCTCAGTCGATCAACCAGACCCTCCAGAAGATCATGCGCCTGGAGGGCGAGATACAGCAGCGAATTCGCTTCGACGAGCTCGGCTACTTTGACAACACCCGACTCATTTCAGACACGCTTCTTCTAGAAAGAGCGGTACAGCACGCGATCAACGCCTTCGCGGGCAAGCGAATCACGAAGGTTCTCGCGGCCGCCGTGGACGGCATTCCACTTGCAACACTTGTCG
>Ga0315312_1001380_pt1 | contig 19168 bp, 11 predicted proteins | sample TDP7_MG_FD_203629 | JGI IMG/M metagenome (GOLD analysis project Ga0315312, IMG submission 203629) | Freshwater sediment microbial communities from Lake Towuti, South Sulawesi, Indonesia - TDP7 | ecosystem: Environmental > Aquatic > Freshwater > Lake > Sediment | place: Indonesia: South Sulawesi... | reverse complement strand
GCCTCCGCGGTCTTGGGCCCCATGCCCCCCTTCCCTATGATTAACCTAACGCCCAGGGCGGTTATGAAATCCCCTTCTAGGGGCTCCATTCGGGTGCTGGTGGTGGGCCCCGCCGCCACGACCTTCCACTTTCCATCCTCCATTTTTACGATGGGCCCGCAGTGAAAAACCGCTAAGCCCTCCAGGTTAATGGGAAGCTTCTTCCCCTCCCTAAGGAACTCCAGGGACCTTTTGTGGGCTTGATCCCGCGCAGTAATCAGGGTTCCCGTGACGTAAACAGTGTCCCCCATCTTCAACCCTCGCATATCCCCTTCTGAAAGGGGAGTTTTAAGTCGAAAAACCCTGGAGTTTGACAGTTTTGTTACTTCTCCAAATGAACATACTTTAAGGGAAGAGGATTAATTTGTTCTACCTTATAACAATTTTGTTCTAACCCATTAAAGCCTCAAGAAGGAACTAAGCCCCAATAGGCAGAAAGGGTTTTCGTTGAGCATGCTAGCGGAAAACCCTCAACCCAACCTCTCGTAGGGCTCAGTAGAAAAGTAAACCTTGACCCCGATAGGGCGCCATTCAAGGTGGCAGTCTTTCTGGAGACAGCGCCTGGGGACGCCGCTCTCCTCAGCTACTCTTGGTTATTAACCGTTTTGTGTCGCCCAGCCTGCTGGCAGCATCGGCTTCCTTTCCCTCTTTTAGTAGGTCCCTAATTTGGTTCAGAATTGCTATCACGGCCTTGTTCTGCTTGATGATTAGGTCTTGCTGGCTGGTGATTTCCCTAGCCTTACAGACCATGCAAAGGTTAAGGGTCTGCTCCTCCAACTGGTAGGGACAAACACGCGCACGGCCTCGAGGAAACCTACAATAGGACTCTTTTAATGAAGCCATCCCCCTCCCTCCAAACTAAACTCATCACAAAGTTAACCCTCAATTTTAGTTTAAAAACCTTGCCCCCGGAAGGGAAGCTGACTAGAAAAAGCCCCAATCGCTTAAAAGAGCTAAAAACAGCTCCTTGTCTCAACGTTCAGTCACGGCTCGGCGTATCCTAATAGTCAAAGCCTCGCCCCAAGAACTCTTAAGCCTTATAGTAATTTAAAATTGGTCATAAGGAACTTTTTCATGTTTCATCTAAGGCGCGAAGCGCCATGTACGTTTTGATAGAAATACATATGAGGTATGCCAATCCATACGGGTATGGATAACCCATGATTTAATGGGGGAACCCGTGTGAAGCTGGGTTTATGCAACGAGGTTCTTGAGGGCTACAGCGTTGAGGCAACGGCGGAGGTTATGAAGAAGCTTGGATATGAGGGGGTTGAGATAGCTCCCTACACCCTTGCAAGGTCGCCCAGGGACATAGACAAAGCTGAACGAGCGAGGATAAGGCATGCCTTCACAAACCGTGGAATCGAGATCATAGGCATCCATTGGATTTACCAATCGCCTCCAGGCCTCCACATCTTTAAACGGGAAACCCGCGACTTAACTTTCCAGCACACCATCGACTGCATAAAGCTGAACAGGGATCTCGGAGGCCACGTCATAGTTGTTGGAAGCCCCTTTCAGAGGACTATACCCGAAGGCATGTCCCCCAAGGAGGCGTGGAGGATGGCCATTGAATTCTTCTCCAAGGCGGGAGACTACGCCTACAGGTCGGGGGCCGTTATAGCCCTTAAGCCCCTCCCAAGGAAGTCGATGAACTTCATTAATAAAGTTGACGAAGCCCTTAAGCTGGTCATGGAGGTTGATTCTGCAGGCTTAGAGTTAATGGTTGACACCACCCACGCTGACCTTGAAGAACCGTCCATCACAGAAGCCTTACGAAGGGCGGGGAAAAACCTTGTCCACGTTCACGCATCAGATAGGGAGAAGTACCCTGTTGGGACTAGGGGCATCGATTTCCCTTCAGTTCTAGCTGCCCTAAAGGAGATAGGATACGGAGGCTACGTATCTGTGGAAACCAAGGCCTGGCCTGATCCGTACATAGCCGCTAAGATAAGCTCGGAGCATCTTAAACCGATCCTCACTTCCTTAAAGCAGTAGTATACCTACTTGAAAGTTCTAGACTTTCTTCCAACTTCTTCAACGCTACTGCTTCCTTTCCAACGGGGATTATCTCGGTGTCCACTCCAACGCCGCTGAGGGCATTTAGAAGCGGGAAAAGGGGTTCAATGCTAATTTTTCAAAATTGCGCGAGTGGGATCGGCCCTCCTATTTTCACTTCACCTCATGGGTTAGCTTCCGCTGAGCTGGAGCGTCTCATAGGGAAGGATGGGGACGTTAAGCTTCTCGTGACAATTCCTAGGATAGGATACTGCACAGAGAGAAAGTATACTGATTACCTCCACATAGGTGCGTGATGAGGCAAGCCACAACTTTTTAAATATGAGCGCTATATGAAATTTAAAGGAGATGATAGTATGTCTTTATCAAATCGCAACTTTTCTATGATGGAGTTCTTGAAGCAAAAATATCGGGAATATAAGCGCCCCTTAACCTTTAATGCTACCACCAAAGAAGAGGCTGAAACTTGGCATAAGAAGATGTACAACAAACTTGTTGAACTTCTGGGAGGTTTCCCCTCTACCTGTGATTTAAACCCGGAGATAGTTTCCTCCGAACCGGAGGAGGGTTACACACGTTATAAGGTGGTCTTTGACAGCGAGCCCGGCATGTCCGTGGTCGCATGGTTGCTTGTGCCTGATAACATAAAACCTGGGGAACGCCGTCCAGCAGTTATCGCCCTTCACGGTCACAACGACGCAGGTAAGGACAATGTTACTGGTAGAGATTACGGTGACAAGGCCCGCCAAGAAGTTATTGAACACGCCAATTACGACTATGGTAAACAATTTGCCCTTCGTGGATATGTGGTGATTGCTCAGGATCACAGAAGATGGAACGAGCGTGATTATGGATTTACCGCTCTTAGGCCGCGGGACCCTTGCAACGTCCTTTTCATTGAAAGCATGCTTTTTGGTCTTAATCCCCTTATGATGAACGTCTGGGATACCATGCGTTGTGTGGACTACCTGAAGACTAGGGAAGATGTGGACGGTGATCGCATCGGCACCGTTGGTCTGTCCTACGGCGGCACCGTATCCTTATTCACCGCGGCCATAGATCCACGCATTAAAGCTGCCATCGTTTCCTGCTATTTAACCACCTATGAAGCCTTGGCTCTAACACTACACAATTTCTGTGGCTCCCAAGCCGTCACCGGGCTATTGAAATATGCTGAAATCGCTGATGCAGCAGGCCTCATAGCCCCCCGTCCCGCCCTTTATGAAATAGGTATCTACGATAAAGGGTTTCCTATAGAGGCCTCTAGGAAGGCATTCGCCCATGTGAAACAAATTTATGAAGTGATGGGCGTAGGAGACCGTGTGGAGGCTGATGAATTCCCGGAAGGACACAAGTTTTCCGGCAGAAAGGCTTATAACTTCTTTGCCAAGTGGCTTTAGCCCTGAACAGTATCCACCTTTACCCTGAAAATGTTTTGTTGCCTTTTCTCTTATTGCCAAGGATCACAACTTCTTTGGCATCGCCAAATTGGCTTGACCTTCCCTGAACGTGGTCACCTACAAAGATAGCGGGCTATACATTGCAAAATGTTTAAAAACCTTTAGTTGGAAATACTAACCGCGGGTGAAATCATGGCCAAAAGTACTACGCTTCATATAGACCGTTATTTTACGACTCTTAACTATTTGTGCAGGCGATTCGATGTGGTGGCAAGGCAAACGGGTTTTCAAGCACGTACATTGGAAGAATGGGAAATATGGCGCCGTCAGCTAAAAGCGAAACTCTCGGAATTAACAGGGTTAACAACGATGATTCCTTGCCCCTTAAATCCAAAGGTCACGGAGAACATTGAACTTGAAGGGTACAGACGAGAAAGGGTAGAAATACAAACTGAACCAGATGTGGTTTTACCCTTTTATGTACTTCTGCCCCTAGATCTTCATCCTGAAGAGACTCGTCCTGCGGTAATTGCTGGACATGGCCATTCAGGCGGCGGAAAGTTCGCCATAGCCGGTAGACGAGACATCCTAGCCGTGACAGAGCGTATAAATGAGGCAAACTACGACTACGGTGTCCAGATGGTTCGTGAAGGGTTTGTAGTGTTTTGCCCTGACGCCCGAGGATTTGGTGAACGCCGGGAGAAAAGCAAGCAAGGTGACGACGAATTTCGTTTTCTTCGAGGTTCCTGCGAAATTCTCAATCATATGGCAATTCCTTTGGGCCAGACTGTCACGGGGATGTGGGTCTGGGATTGGATGAGACTGATAGATTACATATTGACACGGCCCGAATGCAGAGGGCGTAAAATCGGCTGTGCAGGCCTTTCGGGTGGAGGGCTTCAAACGTTATGGACCGCGGCGCTGGATGAGAGGGTTGCTTGCGCTGTTACCAGCGGCTATTTCTACGGTGTTAAGGATTCGTTGCTGAAGATGCCAGACAATTGTTCTTGCAACTATGTGCCCCATTTGTGGGAGGTAGCAGACATGGGAGATATCGGAGCAATGATAGCGCCCAGGCCATTCTTGATCGAGACTGGAACGCAAGACGGTCTCAATGGTGAAAGGGGTATTGCCAACGCGGTGGAGCAAGTGAATATCGCAAGGGAAGCCTATAGACTTCTTGGGGCAGAGGACCGAATCTACCATGACATCTTTGAGGGAAAACATGCTTGGCACGGCTGCAAGGCTATTCCTTGGCTGAAGCGATGGTTAGAGCTCTAGTTCACTGATCTGTTTCCTGCTTAAGGTGCACTATGAGCTTGTCTATTTCCTCTCGACTTGATATTTTCGTTACTGGGTTCATTGTAATTACAAAATTAGTAACGCCACTTCTGAGCAGTTTCTCCGTGTCTGTTCTAGAAGGCTGTACGAGGCGGAAGACTACATTGCCTTGCAGGAATAACTTACGTTCGGCCTCGTCTGTGAGCCCCCTATGTTTTAATAGAAATGCCCTTGAATCGCATGGTTTGGAGCAGTTTTCAGGGGTTTTTTCACCGAGAAACCGTGCTGTATGACATTTTCTTGTAAGGGCTACAGGTATAAGGTGCAAATGGACGAAAAGATTTAGTCCAGCTTTAACTAAGAAATTGGAGTATGGAAAACATCGAGGAATCCAGTCAAGGTCAACGCCTTGAATCCCATAGCTCTGGAACAAACGGATGGTCGGTGAATAATTTAGACTAGTTTGGGAATATATATCCTCTACATGCCTCTTTTCAATCATCGCTTTTAACGCCTTTAAGCGGAAGGAGGTTAAATCCCCGAATCTCATTTTCAGCCATGGGCATCTGGCAGGCATGTGGACCAGCTGTCTACCCAGATAGGGACTCAGCTCAGGGTAATCACCCATAATGTTGAGTGTGCCTAAATCGTTGACTACTATGGCAATTTTTCCTGCTCCGTTCAAAAAATCCAGTTGTGCCCTTATCTTTTTAAGACCCTCATCAGAAACCCGAGGGGTAATGTAGGTGAAAACTTTTCCTCGATCCTTTGCAAGCGCGTGCGCTTTTTCAACTTCAGGCAAACTGGGTATTTTCCATTCACAGAATTCTGAGCCAAATCTCACCTTTTCACATTTGCTACTCACGGCCTCACTAAACATCCTAAGGTTGTCCGTTTGTGCTGAAAAACTCATGATCGACGCGCCTTTTTCAGTTCCCAGGATGGAATGAGAGATTCATACGGAACATTAAAAAGCGGCGAGAAGAAACAGCGTTTTTGCTTACAATAGATTTCTATGTGTGTCCGTCCAAGCTCGTTTTTCAGTGAGTTGATCTTCTCGCGCATCTTCTTGTGCCTTATTCTACTCCTCCCGTGCCATATGAAGTCTAAGAGTTCACGATAAATCCTTGTCCAAGTTTCTTGATCTTTTGCAGTCTTATACCTACCAACTATCTTCAAACCGCTGACACCAGCATGAATCAAGGCTTGTAGATGGCATAAAGAACAACCGGTGAACGCATCCAATATAGGTACATCACACATCTTTTTCCCATTACTCACATCATATACTCCATAGAATAACGTGCATGGAGAGAAAACCATGGAGCGCGGATCTTTCTCGTCAAATGCTTTCTTCAAGGCACGCTTCATTGCAAAGCCTGGAATGGCGTTATGATGGTAAAAATAGCAGTTTGCATTGATGTTGGAGCACCCTCCCCAGTGGCAAAAAACCTCTATATCAACTTTGCTGCGACTTACAATTTCAGATATCTCGTGGATCGTCAAATGACGCTCGAGTATCACCCTACTAAAACCTAATTTTCTCAAAAAATCGACGGCCTCACAGTTCATTGACACAAAATAGGTACTGGCGTAAAGGGGCGCCTCTACACCCACATCTTTTACTATTGACAACACTCCCAAGTCCCCTATTATGAGCGCGTCTGCCCCTTTTTCGACGCATGAGCAAATGTGGTTCTTCACCTCTTTCTCTAACGCTTCCGACATGAAGGGTTCATTTATAACCGGAATTACTTTCACGTTATGTCTATGGGCATATTCAGTAATCCTCTCTAGTTCATCGTAGGTAGGCAGCTGGGCAGGGCTGGCACCCGGGCCTCGGAACAATGTGAAATGTCTATGTTCGCCTTGCATCGCAACACCACAGTATATCTCGTCAGCCCCGGCATCAATTACTTTAACAGCTCCTTCAAATGAGTTTATTGGCGAGAGCAAGAGGGGCATTCGACCTCTTTTCCGATTTGGTTCGATCAACTCGGTCGCCCCTGCGCGGACTAATAATTTGGTTCCTTCTAGTTTTATTTAAGCCTTTTTTGTGGACCGCTTACGCAGAGAAGTTTTATGGCTACCACCCCGCTTAAAGGATAAAGAGTTGCCTCATTCTCCGATATTGTCCTCATCCTCCTGCTGTTGGCCAGACCCTTGGAGACTACGCACATCAGCACAAAAAGCACAACCCTGCATGGAAAACAAGTGTGCCTCAGTTATCCACAGCAGCGTTGATCCTATCTCGTCATCGAAATCCATAAATTGGAGATTCGGGTGGAAATATGAAAGGAAGAGGGTTGTCTGTTAGCTTTCTTTTTTGTACTTGGCTCGGTCTTCGGCTTTCATGCTTCTCCAGAGGAGCAGCTGTTTTCTTAGGGCGTCAAGGAAGTAGCGGTTGAGGCTTTGCCAGTCATCCATGGATCCACCTGTTCGCTTCATTACTGTGGCGAAATTCCATCTGTTCTCGGCCCTGAGCTTGCGGAACATGAGGGTGGCGTCTTGGCGGACACCCCTTTCGTAGGGTCTCAGCCTCACGCGCATGAGGAGGCACTTCATTAACGTGTCTTTTTCTTCGACTTCTTCGCTGCGAACGTCCGCAACGGTGAAGATTTCGGCTCCCTCCATCATGTGGGGTCCCACGTACTCCCTTAGAAAATCGATGATTTGGTCGGCTTCCCTCTCATCGGTGGTGTAGAAGGGGAGGGGTACATCCCAGAGATCACCCACCGGCTTGGTGGGGATTTTCCAAACCCTCTCTAGGCTTGGCGTCACCTGTCGGGCGACGACGAGAAGGGGATAAACCACCGAGACTAAGACAGCCACCATAGGGAATACTGCAGAGAGGAGGACGCCGCTGGTTCCATAGTTAGGCATCAGGAAGGGCAGGAAAACCCGAGCCTCATGCATCACTGCCAGGGCCAGTACGTACCCCATGATGGAGCCTACCACAGCGTAGACCGTCATCTCGGCTAAGAACATGAAGGCGGTGTGCAGGGGCGATAGGCCTACGCTGCTGAGGGTGCCGATTTCCCGGCGGCGTTCGTGGATGGCACCTAGGCTCATGTTTAGGATGGCGAGACAGACAATGGCGATGGGGGTGATCTGGTAGTTCATACCCATAACCGAGACTTGCATGCCTCTGCCGTGGAGGCGCACCTCTCCACCAACGCTGGAGTAGATGAGGTAGCCTGGGAACAGGATGCCAAGTTCCGCCGCCACCCCCTCGATGAAGGCGGTGTTTTGGAACTTCATGGCGATATTGGCCACGTCGCCGCCCAAGTCCATGACGAAGCGGTAGGGCAGTATCATAAAGTCCTTGGCGAACATGTGGACATTCCAAGGGTTGGGCTCGAGGCCAGAGTTGAAGCTGATGGGCGAGATGGCGCCCTCCAACTCCTCGTCTAGGTCTAAGAAGATCCAGATGCTGTCCTTTACTATGCCTACGAGCCTAAAGTCGAGGCCCGCGAAGCGGATCTGGTTGTAGACTTTCACTCCCAGCTTTTTGGCCACAGACTCGGTGAGGATGATGGCACTGGTTTCGTTAGGTAAGAACCACCTGCCGGGCGGCGTTGTTTCCGCTAGCATCATTTCTATGCCGGTGACCTGGGCCTCTTGGGCGGTGAGGCCTGTAATGGTGTTGACGCTCACGCTGTCGTTGCCATGGAAGATTCTGAAGCCCAGGGTCATGTTGTTGGGCAACCTTTCGAAGTCGGTTCGGCCCCGGTAGCTGGAGAGGATGTACATCCAGGCCCTGGGTGCTATGGTGGCCTTTCCGCCATACTTGACATTAAGATATTGCACTAGGTTTTCGCCCAGCTGGAAGCCGCCAGTGCCCCAATCATATTTGCGGATGTAGATGCCTTGGTATGGGGGGGTTGGGGGGCCGGACACTGGCATGCTTGTGGGAAGGACTAGGGCGCCGATGGAGGTGAGGCCGCTTAAGCTTAGGACCATCAGAACCACAGCGGTTAGGACTAGACTTGAGCGGAGTTTTCTCTTCCTCATGTTTTCGACGCCCATAATGTAGGCGCTGATCATGGCGCTGCTTCGGCTGATCTCTACTTCGTGGACGCCGTAGGCCCGTCGGCGTATAGTTTTGAGGAAGCTGGTGAAGTGGCTGAACATGATGGAGACGATGGGGGCGATGAGGATGAGGCTGGTGAAGCCTATGATGTTCATGATGGGGCTGGCAGCCCTACCGAAGCCTGGGTGGAGGATGTACAGTCCTCCTACAATGAGAACAAAGATGAGGATGAAGCCGAAAACCTTCCTCTTACCTCGCGTATCGAAGAAAAGCTTCTCACCTAAGAGGACGAAAGGCACCAGAAAAGCTGAGAGGAGGGGCACCGAGAGGCTGGAGTCTTCGATCTTTATGCGTGAGTAGAGGTAGGCCTCAGTGCCCAAACTGAAGGCCCTGTAGGCCTGGAGGAAGTAGGCGTTGTAGTTGCCCGTGTCTAGGGCCTTTTGGGCTGCGTTCATGGCCATTTTGACTTCCTTAAGGTTCTTGTAGGACACGGACTCGGCCTCGGCAGGGTCACTCCTAAGGAGACTATTGAAGCGTTCACCGCTGGTTATGCACATTTCTTGGGCGTACTTGAGCATGGAATGATGGATAAGCAGTTGTTGGCCGGGCCTCAGGGTGTAGCCAGCGCCAATGGGATTGGCCTCTGTGGCATTGTTGAGAAACATGTAGGGGTAGCGTTCACCTATCTTCTTCACAGAAATGTAGGCGGGCACACCGGGTGGAAAGGCCACTATTACTAGACTGTAGGTGGGTGTCGTCCAGTACCAGAAGCTCCAGCTCTCCAGGGGGGCATACTCCTCCCCATAGACGGAGATGACTGGGGGAAACCAAGCGCCTGTAGTCGGTTCCTGGGGTGGGGTGAGAGTGTCTGGGGTTAAGACGTCAAAGGTAGCGATCTGGGAACATTTAAAGACTGCTATATAACCAAGGTCCGGGGTCATTGCGGGCACGACGACCGGGGGGCCAAACATGTGTATCCCCATATCAGGGGTGTAGACAACGTCGCCTGTGGAGGCGTTTATAACCCAAGCAGAGATGGGGTAGCTGGGATTTGTTGCGGGCCCTAAACCTCCCTCAAATTTGAAGTAGCCGTTTTGGTCTGCCATGGTGAATCTGCGGTAGAGGGGGTGTCCGGAGGGTATGCCGTACATCGGGAGGTTGTGCTGTTTAATGATGATGATGGCCCCTGGGACGGGGGTGTACCAGGCTTTTTCTTTAGACCACTCTCCCACGCGCCCTTCTAAGCTTCTCCAGGTGTCCACTTCTTTTCCTGGTGTCAAGCCTGCCTTGTTTCCGAAGGGTTCAAATTCCCAGGCTTTTTTCAGGCTGGGTTCCACATTGAGGGTTCTGTCTAGGAGGCAATAGATGAGTTCTAGCTGCGGCTGAAGGTTGTTGAAGTCCACACGCTCGATGGTATCGAAGGGATGGCCTAGGTACTTGTTAAAGACACCGCCTGTGAAGGTGTAGCCTGGATGGCAGCGTTGGACGATTTGCTCAGTGAACAGGACAAGCCAATCGGTGTCAAATTTTCTTCTGTACCATGAGCCGAAGAAGAATTCCTGGGCTTCTTGGCCCATCCGGTCTTCGGCGTACTGGTCTAAGCGGTTTGTTATGAAGCATCGGTATCGTTTTCCGGTTAGTTGGGTGATTTCTTCTAGTATTGTGTTAAGATACGTGCCAAAGGGGCTGTACATGTCCGCGACTTTCATGGGTTCGCTGCCACGGTATTGTTGGTTGCAGCCGTGGCGGGTGAAGCGTACAAAGTCGCTGGTCGTGTCTAAGTCTAGGTTTACTTGTCCCAGGATTTTCCACCCTATGGCTTGCCTTGTGGTGTTGGTTACTAATGGATTGATGTAGTCGTCGACAAATTGGAGGGAGCCTTCCATTCCTTGGCCGTGTCCGCCGTAGGCGATGAAGATGATGGAGTGGGTGGGCGGGTGTGCCTTGAAGAATTTGGCAAGTTCTAGGAGGGCGGCTACGCCTGTGGCTTCTTGGGCTCCGGGTGAGTAGGAGGGGGAGTCGCTGTAGGAGTCGTAGTGGGCGGTGAGCATAAGCAGGTCCTTATGCTTGGTGCCCTCTAGAAAGCCCAAAACGTTTCGGCCCGTCATGTTTTGCCAGTAGGTGTGGGCGCGTATGGTGGCTTTCTCGCCTAGGTGGTTAAGTATGGTAAGGATATGGTTCTGGGGGACGTAGAAGCGAGGGATCTTTAGGGGCAGTTCGTAGAGGCACTTGGTTGAGGCTTCCATCTCGCTGTAGTAGGCGATGCTCGGGGGGCCGCCTAGAAGGCTGCTGCCGGGTGGGGTGATGAAAATGAAGGCCTTTGCGCCTAGGTCAAGGGCTTTAAGCCAGCGGAACGCGCTTTCCCAATTCATGATGGCGATGCTGTTGTCAATGGCCTCGCCCTGAAGGTCTTCTGGGTACCCATCCTTGAGATAAACGAGGTGGCCCGTTACTCCTTCCGGGCCTGTGGTGGAGGGGACTGCGAAGTTGGGTAGCATGGGGTAGATCCGCATGTGGGTGCCGTCGGTGAAGGTGATGTTAGCGCCTTGGTCTACGCAGTCCGCCACGCGAAAAGTGTGGTAACTGACGTTTACAAGGCCGTATTGCTGGAACTTGTTGTAGACGTACTGGGCCGCAATGTCATTTCCGGAATAGCCTGTGGCCCGGGTCTCTAAGCTGGCGAAATAGCGGACATGGTCCTCCACAGCCGTCATATTAACGCTGTTTATAATGTCGCTATAGCTTAAAGTGCTGGCGCCAGTGACGACTGGTGATACTGGCGCCGTCTGCACACCCATCAGCAGAAAGGGAATAACCATGAGCGCCATAAAACTTAAAGAGATTGAGCGACACATAATTGACACAGTGATTTCTACCTCCTATCTAGTAAATTGTAGCCTCCTAACTGGTAAATAAGTTTTGTGGTGGTAATTTTTGTTTAGAAAAAAGGGGGTGGGAAGGGGGATTATCCGCCCTTCTCCGCGAAGGCGAAGCCGAAGCGGATGGCGTTGGTGATGGAGAGCCACTGGAGGAAGAAGAAGGCGACCACGAATCCTGCGATGAAACCCAGGCACAAGGGCCTGGCCTTTTGCCGGTAGAACTCGACACCACCGATCCTCATGGTTATCCACTTAAGGGCCAATGCGATAGGGAAGGTGAACACGTATGGCATGCCCCATATCGTTCCTAGCGCTAGGCCTGTGGGGGCTATAGCCAACCACGGTAACCTGGCCCGGGCGATGTAGATGGCAACGGTTAGGGCGAAGCCCAGCACCCCTACGCCTACGTTCCTCCACAAGTAGGTGGTGATGCCGGTCATGTAGCTTGGGGTAGGCCATGTTCCGGCGGCCAGGGGCTCCGTATACCTGGTTTGGGGATGGTCAACCATGTAGGAGTAGGTTTCCCAGCCGGGTTTGATGGGCATCACGCCGAACCAGTACCATTGCCAGAGGGTGGCTCCCACCACCACGACAACGAGGGCCGTGAGAATTGCCTTGAACCAGTCGCCCTTAAGGTTTGCCTTTCCCTCTTTGGAGCCTCCCAAGGTTTGGACGGTCTTGAAGCTGGCTAGGGCAAACCAGAACATCACCATTACAGTCCAAAAGACTCCACCCTCGTGCCCACCAGAGCTGTTAGCTGCGTAGACTAAATGCTGCAGCCAGTAGTTTTGGTTTGTGAGCGACGCTTTTCCTGTCGTTGATGTACCCCAGTTGTACCAAAGCGAAGCTAGAATGCCAGTTACTCGGTTGGGGTCTCCGTCTTCGCCAAGAGACATAGCGAAGTAGGTTCCCCCACTCTCCAGCAGCATCCTTCCTAGACCGATATACAGGATCATGTTGATGAGGGTTTCGCCGGCAAAGAGGCTGACGGGGAACGGACCACCACATGGGAGGGCGAGTATCATCCAGATGATGAAGCTTCCGATGAGGCCGATCCATATCCACCGATAGGGCAGGGGAGACTTGGCCTCGAATTCGGGGTCCACTTTCTTCCATAAGGCCTTGAAGACGGGGGCCATCTGGTGGCGGGCTCTCCATATCGGGTACAGGGCTAGTGCTGCGACTATGCCGACGTTCATCATGGGAAGGAGTCCACTCAGCGATCCGTAGCCCGCAAGCTGGGGGGGAATGCTACGGTCGCGGTCGCCCTTGGCGAACGGTGGTAGGAGGCCTGCGCTGGTAGCGATGAGGGGAAAGAAGAAGTTCACAGCGAAGTGGCCTATGAACCATCCGACGAGGATGTCCATGGGCAGGAGGTAACCCCAGGCGATTTCGTAGGGTTTTAGCCTAGCGTGTAGAGGTACCCAAGGGAGAATGGCGAGCGCCGTATAGTCAACATCTGCACAGATCTGGACCTGTTTCCTCATGCCCCAGAGCCATCCGGCGTAGTTCTCGCCCCAGTCGGTGCCGGTGTGGGCCAAGGGGTTCCCTTGCATCCATGGGTAGAACATGTCGTAGCCGTGGCCGAGGATCTGGTACGCGAACTGAATAAGGAAACCTATAGCGAAGAACTTCATTGCTTTGCTACCAAAGCCATGTCCGTTCCACTTGAAACCCTCCCCTTGTGTTGACTCCACCATCCCGACCTGTAACTCTGAGAAGAATATGGGCATATCTTCGATGTCGATGAAGAGGGGCCTGATGAGCATTGCCAGGAAGAGGAGGGTAAGGGATCCCATTAACATCCATACGATTTGCCAGGATATCATTCCGCCAAAGTTTGCCAGCACAAATCCAAATGGACAGTAGGGGTTTGCGTAGGTTTGCCAGATATCAGCCTTAGTAAACGATGGTAGCGGAAAATTGGCCATGATTAGGTCTGCCACCTGAGGGTTTGCTTTATAATTGTGAAATATCCCGAGTAAACCTCTGGCTCCCTGCGGGACCCACAACCAGGGGGAGCTGCACTGAGCCCCGACCATTAAGGGTGCCCAAGGAAGGACGACCATTAGGATGGCGATTTCCGCTGCTGAGAAGGTGTTAGGTCTGATCCTGTTGACTAGACTGGTCAATAGCAGGAAGACCACAGAGAGCCCCAGGGCGCTCCAAGTCCAGCTGGCACTGCGGGAATACATGGTATCTCGGTTTCCGATATTGTAGTGACTCTGGATCTCGCATTGCCGTCCATGAATGGTTGGAGAGAGCGTGTCAAAGGTGTGTTGCTGACTGATTACGAACGCCAGAAACAAGCCGATGATGATCACCTTAATCGTAAGTCCTTTTACTGGTACTTCCTTTGCCAATTTCATCCCTTTTCCATTTTTTGGTGTATGTTTATGGAATGGCATTGAAATAAAAGCTTTGCGGTTCCGCTTTCGGGGGCAGAACAATCCAAACATCAAAGCGGAGTCACGGATTTTGAGCCAAAGCGGGTTACAATAGGCTTGTAGAAAAACTTTTGGGCAGTTTTTGGCTTTTGTTTACCTAGTTTTACGCTTAATAGTAGAGCAAAGAATTTTTATATGTTTAGCCCAATTAACCTAAATTGAAGCCTTAAGTGTCTATGCACGCTACGGTGAAAGGGAATGGTTTGTGTCTCTAAGCATGCAATGAAGTATTATGTGATGTTTAGTTTCGGCCTAATTTTGTTTTGGCTACTAATGCAAGGCTTTTTTCTCCCCCCTCAGGAGTATGGCGACTGGGGAATTGTGGTGACAAGAGCGCTGCTCCTTTCTTCTTTCGTACTCTTTATACCCTTTAAGAGAAAACTTGCCTATCGATGTTCAAGCGTCACTGTTGCGTTCATAGTTGCTTTTTATGCAGAGATGTACGGATTTCCTTTGACACTTTTTCTCATCACCGTTTTTCTTGAACATCAAATGCCCAGCCATGTTCAGGGTCTCATCGAAGTTCCCATTCTCTTTTACCATTTCCTTTTGTTCTACATGCCTCTATTTGGTTTGATCCTAGTGTTCCTCGGTTGGTCCGAAATTTATAAGAGTGAAGGTAAACTGGTTACCACAGGCCTTTATGGTTTAGTTCGCCATCCCCAGTATCTCGGGCTTCTAATAGCTACTTTCGGATTCCTCCTAGCCTGGCCCACCATCCTTACCCTAATAATGTGGCCGATCATGGTGGTATTATACTATCGCCTAGCCAAAGAAGAGGAAGAAGAAATGGGGGAAAAGTTCGGAAAGGAGTTTATGGAATATAAAAAGAGAGTGCCGATGTTTTTACCCTTTCGACTAAAGCCCAATCGAGTGCGACATTTAAACTAAACCCTAAACAACAGAGTTAACACATCCAAAAGAACATAATACAGAAAATGAACGGATAATTGGTGACTGGCGCGCGCTGAGTTTTTAAATGCTTTCCATTAGGAAAGGGTTAAACCTTTCTACCCCAAACCTTCCTGACGAGATCCTGAGCTGCATCTGCATGTAATTCTCTCAGAAGCTCATAGCTCTCCGGAAGCGCTTCAGGGTTGCTCAAGAGGGTTTCTTTTTTAATGGCTCTGAAAACATATTCCTGATACGCGTATGGAGGTTTCATTTTAAATGGTTTAATACCTTCAAGCTTTAATGCATCTTTAACACCCTTCTCTATGAGTTTTCTGGCTCTTAGTGGGGGTATGCTGACGGCTGAAAACCTGGAAAGCCCTCCTTTAACGGCCACGGTTATTATTCCAGGCATAAGCCCCTCAGCCTCTCTGCAAGCGGCTTCGTCGCCTGACAGAAAAACTATAGGCACATCGTAGGCTCCTGCGTTGAAGGCAGCGAGGCCTATCTCACCCATAGGTACGCTGTTTATCATTATCTCCTTAACCGTGGTGCTCATCGTATGGTATAGAACGCCTCCCCTGGTTCCTGCCTTCGAGTGGGCTCCTATGAATATTAAGACATCGAAGTCTTCCTCTATTAGAGGAAGCCATACAGGCCTCCATAACCCGTGTAGAAGCTCAACTCTAGGATCTATAAGCTCTGGATCTATCGTATATCCTGCGCCGTGGCCATCGTTTACCAGAACATACGTGGCGCCGGCGTCGAAGCAACCTCTAACAGCGGCGTTAACCTCCTCCGTTAGAAGTCTACTATAGACGCGTCTCTTATACGTGTTCCAGCAGCCTGTATCCTTTCGGTTCTCGAACTCTGTAACCCCACTGACACCCTCAAGATCTGTAAATAAGTAGATCCTCAATGAAACACCTTTCATCCCTAAACTAGACATATTTCTCATTAAAGGCTCCATATAAGATTTACCGATTGATCTTCGGGGTTGTTAATGCTGTTGATGATGCAACGCGCGCGGTGGTCAGGTCCAAGCGTTCTCTGGGCTTGGGCGACGTCGTCGAGGCCTTCACGGAGCGGATCATTTCCAAGCGGAAAGGAATACTAGGCTTGCCTTCGCCACTTAAACAAAATTTTTGAATGAACTCCATCTACGCGTAAAATTTATAAATTTAAACTTTTATAACTAGAAGGCAGGGTGGTGTAAACATGGAGTTTAAGACAGGTTTTACATGGGTTACCTTCCTGGCGCTTTTGTACGCCATATTCGTGTTCGTCCCATCAAATATATACCTAAGACTGATGACAAATCAGAGCGTCGCCGTTGCTTGGTTCGTAACCCTCATCTGGGTCGAACTCAGTAAAATTGCAGGCAAGCCCCTCACAAAGCAAGAAGCCTTAATTATACTTATCATGTCCGGTTCAATCATGTTTTTCACGCCTATGAACTTGGTAATGAGGGACTATTTTGTGAACTCCGACATCTTCAAGCTCTTTGGTCTCGCTGACGAGGTCCCGACTTGGTGGGCGCCCTCTCTCTCCTCGGGAGTACATCTTCGAAGAACCTTCTTTGACGCAGCGTGGATTGCACCGATAGGTGTACAGAGTCTCTATTGGGCAATGATGACCCTTTTCAGCTTAGGGTTAGGCCTGATGGCTCGAGAGTTTTTCATAGAGGTTGAAGACCTGCCTTTCCCGGTGCAGACATACCAAGCCCAAGGAGTCATGGCTGTTACCGCTGGGGAAGAAGAAAAACATCGAGTGGACCTACTGTTTGTCTTTGGGCTTGTTGGCTTCATTTGGGGCTTCCTTTTGTACGCTCTACCCTTCGTTATTGAGGCTTATACTGGTCAACGTATGACGTTTATCCCAATTCCCTATGTTGACATGACGGTTGGAATGCAGGGAATTGAGCAGTTTCTGCCAGGCGCCATGTTCGGAGTGGCCACTGACATTTCCTTTATCGCTTTGGCGTTCGTTCTACCCCTCAGCACCCTTGTTTGTATAATCGTGGGATCATTCGTGGTATGGTTCTTTGGAAATTGGATCATCGTAAGCAACTGGTTGGATTGGTTTCCAAACATGGACATCGATCTTGAATTGCCTGGGGTTCAGTCTTGGTGGACTCCGGGCATGAACCTTCAACTGATATACCAGCGATCATACCTCTACTTCTGGGTTGTCCCATTGATAGGCTTCATGTTGGCTGCAGGCTTGGCCCCGGTCTTTTATCATTACAAGATGTTCGGCAGAGCAATTAGAAGTATGATACGTCCAGTCTCGAAGGAGAGGAAGAGGTTGCCCGAGACTTATCCTTTCACTACCAGGATTTTGCCCTTGATCGCGTTAGGGACAGTGGCTCCCGTCGTCTTCTTCACTGTACTGGCACCAGATTTTCCATTGTTAGTTGTCGTGGCAATGCAGGCCTTCTTTCCCCTAGCAATTACCTTAGTGAATTGTCGAATGCTGGGTGAAACAGGTATAGCCGGCGCGGAAATACCCACAAATGTTATCATATACGCAACTGGCTACTCCGGGGTTAATGCATGGTTTGCCAACGAAGGTTTCTCTACCCCTTGGGGCGAGAGCTGGCTGGGCCAATTTAAAATGGCTCAGCTGACGGAAGTAAGGGCGAGTAGCGTGATTAAAGCGTTCTTGATCACGGCACCTATTGCGGCCCTCGTAGGATATCTATACATGCAGTTGTTCTGGAGCCTGGGGCCTATACCCTCTGGAATGTACCCGGGCGCTAGTATCTTCTGGCCGGTCAGCGCTACAAATTTTGCCGTATGGATCAAGGGCACCTATGTTGGGCTGTTTAATCCCACATGGCTGGTCATCGCATTCGTTGTTGGGGTAGTTGTCTACGCTGTCACCCAAGTCGCCGCGCTACCCATTTCGGTCATAGCCATTGCCGCTGGCGCAGCCACAATTGTTCCTTTTGCGGTCACTTACGCGATTGGGATTGTCATAGTGATGATCATACGGCATTTCGTGGGTATAGAGTGGTGGAACCGAAACAAAAATATTTGCTCAGTAGGCTTGGTGATGGGAGAAAGCATTGCTATAACAATTGCCATTAGTATCTCTCTGGTGATACACTCTATTTGGCTGCTACCCATATAGTATGTTCGCTGGCCCAACTCCCAATTTTTATCTTTAAACCTGATTAAATAAGCATTTAAAGGATAGGGCCCTACCTAGGCAACATAACATTAATAAGATCACGGGAACTAAAAAATTATAAACCGCAAACTTGGTGATATAGATAGTATAATAGCTGAGTGGTTTAGATGAGCAAAGTTGAGGAAATCCTGAAGGTGAGTAAGGGGGAGGTGGAGAGGGGACTGGAGATCCACAGGAAATCCACTGTCTGCGAGACCTATGGCTTCGACCCCGACACCGCCCCCTACACAGAAGAGATGGTCCAGAAGGCCAAGAACATGATGGACGCCGGAAAACCCCCGGATGCCATACGCCGAGAAATTGCCAAAATGAGGATAGAAGAGCTGGTCAAAAACCCAAAGGCCCGGGAGGAATACGCCGAAATTTGGAAGCGATCCGGCGTCACCTGCATGTTCCGAACCCTAGGCCACGGACAGAGCATCCTAGCCGGAGAACTTGGAGGCGTCTTCAAGGCCATGGCCAGATACACCTACCTAACAGACAAGCTGGGGGACATAATAACAAAGGCCACCCGCGTCGAAGACGTCAAAAGGGCAAAAAGGGAAGGGAAGCACTGCCTCATGTGGAACTTCAACACCCCCCAAGCCCTAGGAGGCGGAGTAGACGTGGAGGAGGAGCTGGATTGGCTAAACTGGATGTACATGTTCGGAGTCAGGATGATGGGCCTCACCTACAACCTAAGAAACTTCGTGGGCGACGGCTGCACAGAACGCTACGACTCCGGCCTCAGCTACTTCGGCTTGAGGGTGGTGGAAAGGATGAACGAACTCGGAATTCTCGTGGACACAGCCCACTGCGGCCACCAAACAACCCTAGACGCCGTTGAAGCCTCCAAAGACCCCGTCGTCGCCAGCCACTCTGGTTGTAGGAGCGTTTACGACCATCCGAGAAGTAAAACAGATGAAGAGATTAAGGCCATAGCCGAGTCAGGGGGTTACATAGGCATTTACACGGTTCCCACCTTCATCGCGGAAATGGGTAACA
>Ga0315312_1001379_pt1 | contig 19184 bp, 23 predicted proteins | sample TDP7_MG_FD_203629 | JGI IMG/M metagenome (GOLD analysis project Ga0315312, IMG submission 203629) | Freshwater sediment microbial communities from Lake Towuti, South Sulawesi, Indonesia - TDP7 | ecosystem: Environmental > Aquatic > Freshwater > Lake > Sediment | place: Indonesia: South Sulawesi... | reverse complement strand
GCCTTTTCCACCGTTCTGTTTAAGATAACGACTTCATGGGCTTCTGGGGCTAAACTGCACGAAACCGCTCTGGATGCTCCTCCGGCGCCCAAGATCACAATTTTTCTATCGGCTGGACTTTGGTTAATTTCTTCCAATGCCATTAGGGCGCCCTTCCCGTCTGTATTATAGCCTATCAATTTTCCCTTGCTGTTTAGAATTGTGTTGACGGCACCTACAGTCTTCGCATTTTCGTCGAGTTGATCAAGGTACTGAATTACGGCTATTTTGAGGGGCATGGTTACATTTAGTCCGTGGATTTTCAGGCTCCGTACGCCTTGAATTGCCGCCTCCAGTTCTTTGCGCCCCACCCTAAAGGTAACGTAAACATATTCGAGCTTAAGGCGTTGAAAAGCTGCGTTTTGAATATGAGGACTTAAGGAATGCTCAACAGGGTCGCCTATCAGTGCGCAGACATTGGTTTTTCCGGAGATGCTCAAATTTCAACCCCTAGCTTTCTGTAAATTTCCTTCAGGTCAGATATGGACAGCTGTCCCGAGGCGGTCTCCAGACCCCTCTCAACCGAAGCATAAGTGAAGGACGCGCCAAAGAGAGGACAAAGAATCCTTGATAAGATTCCCTTCTTGCCCATGGCGAAACACACTATTTTGGTGGTCTTGCTCATCTTTGACGTAAGAAGCAAGCACGATATGCTGTCATCTAATTCATTGGCGGTAGTTACCAATTTACAAATATCTGCTCCCTTCTCCATTTGTGAGCGCACTATTTTTTCCAGGTCCGTCATGTTAGGCGTTTGCTTAAAGTCGTGGAAGGAGACGATGGAGTTTACGCCGATACCCTTTAATTTGCGCATTACAGACCCCAGATTGGCCGTTGACAACTCTACATCCACATATTGAAAGCCAAGATCAGCCACTTCAAGTAACGCATGTATCCTTTGATCCTCTTTCTGGGGACGGTATCCTCCTTGTTCATGCTGCCTGTTAGTGGCTATGACGGGAAGCAAGGTGGACTTCACTATTTTTCTGACGCCTCCGAGATCGTTAAGGTAATCTAATCTGAGTTCAATTAAATCAGCACCCATTGTTTCTGCCTTTTTAATCAAACGTATCGCTTCAGAGTCCTTTTCTGCGGCTATTGGGGTGCAGATTTGAATTTTCAACGTTCGATCACCGTCTCTTCCTTGACTAGGGTTCCGAAGTGTCTTCCTCCTTCCTCGATATGCACTAGAACTTCGTCTCCAGGTCTGAGGTCGGCAACTGATTTGTGTCCTTCTTTGGTTACAACCCTGATGGTTTCAGCGTTTTGAACTATGGTCTTTATTCTGTTGCCTTTATACTCGGCTTCGATGAGCAGGAAGGGTCTTTGCTCGATTTTCACACGACAAACGTTGGTGGTTCTGGTTCCGCCCTGCCGATCCACTATTAAGACTTCATCTCCCGCTTTTAGTTCAGAGAGATACCTTGTTTTGCCTCCAGGTACAAGGATGTAGAGGGCCGCTGACCCAGCATTAACCCTGAAAGGACGTGGACTAACGTAGGGACTCTCATAGACCTCGGCTTGAATCAAAAACAAGCCTGAGGATTGACACCCAACAAGCATGCCCTCTCCGATTTTCATTAGGTCGCAGGTGTCTATGCACACTCTTGCCCCAGACCCAAGGGGTTTAAGTTCAACCACCTTGGCGGGAAACAGAGTTATCTTTTCAGCGGCTTCTTTCTCCTTTGCCCTGGTCTTAACTTTTTTCATCTCTTGGTAAATTCCCCTAATTCCCGTGGGGTCTGAAAACTCTGCTATGACTCCGTCGACGCCTATTTCAAGGACCTCCAGCGCCAATTTTGCCTCTTGAGCGTTGGAGACCCAAGCAAGCAGTTTGCTTTTCCCATGAACTTTGGCAATTAGGTTCTCCAAGGGAATGACCTTCCAATCTAAACATTTCACTGCAATATAGTCGGTTAGGGCGTTGGCTGCCTCCACAATTTTTTCTTCGTCACCTTTAGAGCTGATAGTTGCTGTGATGCACGTGAGTTTTTGGCTTGCTTTAGCTGACGAAACCTCGTCTATTCTGTCTATAAGTAAAATGTCCCCTTTCTCGGAGGAGGCTATTGTTTTCGCTCCTGCTTGCCTTGCCAGCCCCACATCGGTTGGCTCTATGATATATGTGGTACAGATATTGGAGGTCTCCTTAATTAACGCCTTTTTCTCCTTTTCCGGCAACGATGGGTTGATTTTAATCCAGAGTTCCCTCATGCTTTCACCAGATGTTTTAGTCAATTAACATTTCCTTTACCGCGGTTCGCCTTTATCGATTTTTGCATTAACCTAAGGGCTTTATTCTTGTCCTTAAGGTCAACGAAGACCGAAACGCTGGAAGTAATGGTAAATATTCCGAATATATTGATTCCCTCGGAATACAGGGACTCGGCTAGCCTACTAATTATGCCTGGGGTCTCTTCTAGTCCAACGCCCTTTATTCTAATGAATGCCAAATTTTTTCTCACGGCTAGAGCCAAGGTTTCCTTATGGTTAACTACAATGGAGTGTAGAGCCTCCAGCAGCTCTTTTGCACTTTTTTCCGGTAAGTAGAGAATCAGAGAATTGTGGTTTATGGAAACGCCTAGAATCGAAGCTTCGGCTTTTTTTATTTCTTGAAAAACGTCTTGGAGTATTTGAGGTGACTCTGATATGGCTTCGCCCACTATGGTGACCGCCATGGCTGGCGAAGGATAAGCTGTTTCAACCATTATGTTATTGGAGAGGGCTCCATGGATTGTTGTTCCGTCGGAGCTGAGGTCACCCCAAGCTTGATTGATAACCTTGACTTCTATGGAGGGGTCTTTGTATTTTAGGGCCTTTTTATGGATGAACTTGGTACCTGAATCAGTCAAGCCGATGAGCGTATTGACGTGAATGGCTTTCAGTCTCTGAGGATTCTTTACAATCTTTGGGTCCGCCGTCATTATTCCGTCTACGTCCGTTATCAAGATCGCCTGGTCCGCGGATAGAGCTTGGGCCACAACTAAGGCCGTGATGTCGCTGCTGCCCCTCCCCATGGTGGTTGTCATGCCATCCTCGTTTTTACCGACGAAGCCGGGAATAACAACGACCATTCCCTTTTCGAGCGAAGGCGAAACATGCTCCTTAACTAGTTTTTCGCAAAGCGGCAAAATTGGTTTGGCGTTAGTGAATGACCCGTCGGTAACGATTGGCCAGTCAGCGTCGGCTGGATCAATGTAGCGGCACTTTACCTTATTAGCCCTTAAGGCTGCTGAGAAAATTCTTGCGCTTGTTCTTTCACCCATGGAAAGTATGTCATCCAGTTCATCGCCAGATATCGCGTCTTCGCATGCATGTTTTGCGGTGTCCATGAGGAGGTCGGTTGTTTTGCCCATGGCGGAAACCACCACCACCACTTTAGTTCCCTTCACGGCCTCCTTAGCCACGGCCTTGGCCGCCCTAGATATCCTTGACTCGTCCGCTAGGCTGCTGCCTCCAAACTTGACGACGATGCAACGGTCAAAACATTTTCTTTTCTCACTCATTCCAAAAACCTCCAGGAGAAGACGAACAGACGGTTCAAAAGTTGCTGCTTGCCCTCTCCATTAAGCGGTAAAGTAGGGATAGCCAAAGAATGTCGCAAAGCAGTCGGTCGTTGTTAGCTTTTCGCTCATGGAAAGTCCCTTAACGTCTTATTAAGAATCCGCCTAGAATATAAAAACGTTTTGTCACAAAGTTACACCCAATGCAAAGTGCAATTTTAGGCGCCTTTATAGGAACATAGCAATCTATTCAGAAGGAAACACGAAAAGGGCTTGACATGCAAAAGATTTATATAATAAGTTACGTGTCTCCATGAGACGAGGGATATGAAGTGAGGGGTTGCGTTCACGGAAGGCGGTTTTGTTCATCCCTAAGGCTTGTAACCCCAGCCTAAACATCGATAGGCAACTCCTTTATCCAACTCTATCTTCTTGTGTCAACCGAAACCGAAAGCCAATAACACAAAGATTTAAGGCTTTAACCAAGTTTTTCATACTAAGGGTTCTTTTGGGAACCTTCGAGGTGTTGAACAGTGGATAAAGTAAGGTTTGCCATACCAAAGGGCTCCTTGGAGAAAGGAACGCTCCAAATCCTAGGGCAGGCGGGCTACAAAGTTTCAGGTCATGAACGCACCTATAGGCCGACCATTAACGACCCAGGGATCGAACTGAAAATCCTTAGGCCTCAAGAAATTCCCTATTTCGTCGGTGAGGGCTTGCAAGATGCCGGCATCACGGGTCTAGATTGGATTCGAGAAACAGGCGCTGATGTAGAGAACCTTCTCAACTTGGAATATGGATGGGGCACACTCGTGGTCGCCGTGCCTAAACCATGGACAAAAATAAACTCGCTCTCCGATCTATTAGAAAAATTCTTGAATGAAGGAAAACGGGTCAGAATATCCACGGAGTACCTGAACACCGTAGCCGAACACGTGAAAGCCAACCCGGTTTATGGCAGGTTCTTCAAGGATTCCGAGCCTCTAGTGATAACTCCATGGTGGAGAAGGGGCGTAAACCCAAAAGTTAGCATTCTTCTCTCCTTCGGAGCCACGGAAGCCAAGCCCCCTGAAGACGCTGACGCCATTGTTGATTTCACTGAGACTGGCGCAACCCTTGAACAAAACGACTTGAAGCCCATTGAAACCATCATGGAGACGACAGCCGTGTTCATTGCCAACAAAAAAGCCTTAGCTGATCCTCGGAAAAAGGAGAAAATCTATGACATCCTAACCCTACTGAAGGGCGTCGTAGACGGCAGAAAAAAACTCCACATCTTCGTAAACGTAAAAAAAGAGAACCTAGACGAACTCCTCAGAAGGCTTCCAGCCTTGAAGAAACCAACTATCTCCCCATTGTCAGCTGAAGGCTGGTACTCCGTGAACACCGTCATCGATAGGGATTATTTCTTTGAACTATTACCCGCCCTTCGCAAGCTTGCTCAAGGACTAGTTGTACACGAACCGAGGCAGATTCTTCCACTTGATGAAATAAAGGAGAAGAAAAAGGATGAATGACCCTCCGTTGGTCAAGGTTTGGAAGGCTTCAAAAGTACCTCCTAAATGGATTGAGAAAAGACTGAAAATGGGTGGGGAAATGACTAGGGAACTTGAAGCCTACGTTAGATCAATCATTGATGAGGTTCGAAGTAGAGGTGATGCTGCTCTAACCGAGTTTTCAAAAAAGTTCGACAAAATTGACTTGACCGCTGAAAACTTTCTCGTAACCGATGAGGAGATTAAGGATGCATATGACGTAATTAGTGAAGAACAAGTTTCAGCATTGAATTTCATGAAAGAAAGGGTTGAGAACCTAGAGAGAACCATTTTAGAACGAATAACTGTCACGATTAAAGATGATGTAAGGTTTTATGGTTCGCCACGTCCCATCCAGAGTGTGGGCTGCTACGTGCCTGGCGGAGAGGCTTCATATCCAAGCACGCTAATTATGACTGTGGTTCCTGCTAAGGTGGCTGGAGTGCCTAGGGTCGCTGTTTGTTCGCCCCCAACGAGCAAAGGCAAGATTAATCCTTTGACCCTTGTAGCCGCGGACCTTTGTAAGGTCGATGAAGTCTATAAAATTGGGGGCGCCCAAGCCATCGCCGCCTTAGCCTATGGAACCGAGTCCATTAAACCTGTCAGGAAGATTGTTGGGCCTGGAAACAAATACGTTACCATGGCGAAGCTTCTCGTTTCTCGTGATGTCGCTATAGACATGCCAGCGGGTCCAAGCGAAGTCCTTGTTTTAGCTGATGAAACTGCGGATTCTCGAATCATCGCCCTCGACATGCTTTCCCAAGCAGAGCACGGTGCTGACAGCATTTCAGGACTGGTCACCACATCTAAGGAGCTTGCAGAAAGTGTCATCAAGGAGCTTGAAAGAAGAATTCCGACGCTGCGTAGAAGCAAGGTTATCACCGAAGCCCTGTCAGGAAATGGGTTCATAATTATCTGCAAGACCATGGGCGAGGCAACCGAGTTTGTGAATGCATTCGCCCCTGAACACCTTGAAATACTAACAGAAAAACCGATGGAAGTCGCAGAAAAAATCACTTCCGCCGGTCTGGTTCTAATTGGGCGATACACCCCTGTATCCGCAAGTGATTACTGCATTGGAACAAACCATGTCCTCCCAACCAGCGGGTTTGGACACGTTTATTCCGGTCTGTCGGTTCTCGATTTCATAAGGCGAGTCAACATTGTTGAGTGCTCAGAGAAGGGACTGCTAAAGCTGAAAAATAACCTAAAGATTTTAGCGGAAGCCGAGAACTTGCCCAATCACTTTCTGGCCGTCGAGGGAAGGTTCAAACTTGAAGAGTCAAAGTAGAAGATGGCTTATGGAAAGGTTGGAGGAAGTTCGGTCCCTTAGGGGATATACCAGCGGCGAAACCCTTAGGCGGGCCGCCCGAAGATTAGGGATAAAGCCCTCTGAAATCGTGAAACTCAATTCCAACGAAAACTTCTTCGTGTCCAAGGAAAAACTGACTGCACTCCTCAAAGAGGTTATTGAAAAAAGCGATCCGAGAATCTATCCCCAAGAGGAAGAACTCGAAGCAAAAAATGCTCTAGGTAAATATTTGGGCGTATCGCCTGAATGCATTTTATTAGGAGGTGGGAGCGATCCTCTTATAGATTTAGTTGCGCGGTTGTTTCTGGAGAGGGGAGATGAAGCCCTTTCCATTGAGCCTACATTTTCCCTCTACAAGCACATCGTCACCCTCTGGAGAGCAAAATATCTCGGAATCCCCCTCAAAGATGATTTCTCTTTGGATATTGAGAATATCTTAGCCAGCGTTACCCCAAAAACGAAGCTGTTTCTTCTCTGCTCCCCCAACAATCCTACCGCAAACCAGTTTAAAATGGAAGAAGTTCTCTCGCTAGTTGAGGGTTTTCCAGGGCTTGTAGCCATCGATGAAGCCTATGTGGAATTCGCCGATTACTCCACAGTAGGTTTAGTTGAGAAATTTGAAAATCTGATCGTTTTTAGAACCTTCTCGAAGGCCTTTGGCTTAGCTGGCCTAAGGCTCGGCTACGCAGTTTCTAATTCTGACCTCGCACTTACTTTGTCAGAAAAGGCTCAACTGCCTTACGTTGTAAATTCCATAGCGCTGAAAATGGGATTAAAACTTTTGATGAACATAGAAATCATGAAAGGGGCGGTCAAAAAAATCAAAAAAGAGAGAGGGAGGCTTATAGAAAAGCTTAATGGCATAGATGGGGTTAAAGCCTTCGATTCCCAGACAAACTTTGTCCTCTTTCAAACTGAGAAAGGGTCTGACGAGATTTTTGAGGCGCTACTGAAGAGGGGGGTTCTCGTTAGGAACGTTGGCAGCGTTCTTCGTTTGGGAGAATGCCTCAGAACCACCGTGGGACTTCCAGAAATGAACAACGAACTACTTGCCGCATTGGAGCGAGTCTGTGGTGAATAAATTGAGCAAAGAGTACCTACAAACGGAAATTGATGAAGAAAAGGCGTACATTAAGAAAAAATCTTTAGACAAATTAAGGGAGGTTGACGCCATAATTTTTGACTGCGACGGCGTCCTTATTGACATCAGGGAGTCATACAACAGAGCAATTTCTGAAACCGTTGCCTACATCATGAAAGAACTCATGGGACCCAGATTCCCAGAAAACCTAGCCTCAAGAGAGATCATTTATCTTTTCAAGAAGAGCGGAGGCTTCAACAACGATTGGGATTCAGCGTACGCAATTTTAATGTTCATACTTTGCAAGCTACCAGAAGATTTTCAGAAAGTCTTCGAAAAATATGCGAACATGAGTCGCCACGAAAGCGATCTGTTAAAGCGTTTTCTTTCGGTTAAGAACGGCATTAAGAAAGAATATAACCCCAAAGGTTTGGACAGCGTCATACCTAGCTTAGGAGACACGCTAAGACGAATTGCCATGACATTCGATGCTTCCGGAATAGCCTCCATCGAAAGAAAACTAATGGAGATTCTAAACACTCCGAAGGACTTTTACGAACTTTATTATGCAGCAAAGGGCTTTCTGTCCTATCCGGGAAAGGTGGGCGAAAGCATTCTCACCACAGTCTTCGAGGAAATTTTCTGTGGTTCCCATTTGTTCAAGGAAATATACGGACATGAGCCTAGGCTTTATCAAGGGAAAGGCCTAATCGAAAATGAAAAAGTTATCATACAGCCTGAAAACCTTGAACAGCTTACTTTCATCCTTGGCAGGGCAAGCTTTGGCATCGCGTCCGGGAGAACCTTCAAACTCGCCAAACACAAGTTAGAAGGTTTGTTAGAGAGGTTTAACCCTAAAGCATTAGTTTTCTTAGAGGACTTTGAAGTGGCTGAACGTGAAGCACTGAGTAACAAGGGGCTGAGGGTTAACTTTAACAAGCCGAACCCTTTTTCATTGCTTCGATCATCTGAAGGATTAGAGCCGTTTATGTCTGCGTTGTATGTCGGGGATTCTATGGAGGACGCAATCATGGTTAAAGAAGCCAACAAGGTAGATTCCCGCTTTTTGTTTGCGGGCGTTCACAGTTATTCAGATTGTAAAGTGGACGTTATAGACGACTTCCTTAAAGCCGAGGTTGAGGTTATTTTGCCTTCAATTAACGATTTGCCAAAGGTCTTGAAAGCCATTAAAGGAGGAGAAATGCCGTGAGAGTAGCCGAAATTTTTAGGAAGACCCGGGAAACCGAGGTTTCAATAAAGGTGAACTTGGATTCGGAGGGAAAGGCGGAGATCAGTTCTGGAGTAGCCTTCTTCGACCACTTGGTTAATTCATTGGCGACTCACAGCCTAATCGACATAACAGCCAAAGTTAAGGGAGATTTGAAACACCACATCATCGAAGATGTGGCTATCTGCCTAGGTCAAGCCTTAAGGAAAGCCTTGGGCGACGAAAGGGGCATAATGAGGTTCGGATACGCCATTGTTCCCATGAATGACTCCTTAGCCTTCTCGGCCATAGACCTCGCCAAACGACCCTACGCCAAAATTGACCTAAAACTCAGAGGAAAAAAGATCGAGGACATGGCCTGCGAGGACATAAATCATTTCCTTGAAACCTTGGCCTCCTCTTTGCAGGCAAACCTTCACCTATGGGTCCAGTATGGGGGTAACGACCACCACAAGGCTGAAGCAGCCTTTAAGGCGCTTGCCCTCTCCCTTAAACAAGCAGTGGCTATTGACCCGAGAAGAAAGGGGGTTCCGAGCTCCAAGGGGGTGATTTGATTCCCTAAGGCAGTTATCCTTGATTATGGGGTTGGTAACCTCCTCAGTCTAGAGTTCGCTTTGAAGAAGGTTGGTTTCAATCCAAGCATTGCTTCATCGCCAATGAAGTTAAAGGAGGCAGACGCCATCGCTCTTCCTGGAGTGGGAAACTTCTCAGCGGCATTACGAAATCTTGAGCCTTACAGATCTGAAATCCTTGGCTTTGTTGAAAGGGGCGTTCCGCTATTAGGAGTCTGTTTGGGCATGCAGTTGTTTTTCTCTGAAAGCGTGGAGGGTCGAGGGAATGGACTAAACCTTTTTCAAGGGAGGGTTGTGAGGCTGCCTAACTCGGTTAAAATCCCCCAAATGGGGTGGAACACGCTTCACATGGTTAAGCAAAGTGAACTCCTTGAAGACATCGAAGAAGGATGTTTTGTCTACTTCGTCCATTCTTATTACCCAGCCCAACTCAAGAAAAGCATCGTTGTGGCCGAAACAACGTACGGAGTAACCTTTGCCTCGGTTGTCGCCGAAAAAAACGTGTACGGAACGCAATTCCACCCTGAAAAGTCAGGTGAAACAGGGTTAAGGATTCTAAGAAATTTCTTTAGAATTGTTAAGAGGTAGGGGAATGGAGATAATTCCAGCCGTCGATTTGATGGATGGCAAAGTCGTTAGGCTCGTCCGCGGAGACCCAAGGACATTAAAGGCTTATGAGCACTTTGGAGACCCCATAACAGTTGCAAAAAGATGGGAGCGGGAAGGGGCCGATGCCATCCACATCATTGACTTAGATGCAGCCTTAGATAGGGGAAACAACCTTGAAACGATTGAAAAACTAGCCCATGCTGTAAACAAGCCTGTTCAAGTAGGCGGAGGAATAAGGAGCCTTGAAACCGCCCAAAACCTGCTCAAAACGGGAATAGACCGAATCATTTTGGGAGCATTAGCCTTTAAGGAAACCCACACACTTACGAGCCTCTTAAAAGACTTTGGTCCTGAACGGATAGTTGTTGCCCTAGATCATAGCGACGATGAAGTTATGGTTCGAGGCTGGAAAACCACTACAAAGCTTAGCGTGGATGAGGCTTTGGCAAGGTTTCTAGGCTTCAAAGTTAAACTTTTCTTGGTGACGGCTATAGCAAGGGACGGCACTCTTACGGGTCCAGATATTGGTACTTTGGCTAGAGTTTGTGGTCATTATGGAATTGACGTATTTGCGGCTGGAGGAATTGGAAGTTTGGAGGATTTAGTTGCCCTTAAGCGGACTGGCGTCAGGGGCGTGGTTATTGGGAAAGCCCTTTATGAAGGCTTATTTAGTTTAAAGGAGGCTTTAGAAGTTGCTAGGGGAAGGTGAGGGTCTGTGGCCTTAACTAAGAGGATTGTTCCGTGCCTAGACGTTGATCACGGAAGAGTTGTTAAAGGGATAAATTTTGTAAATTTAAGAGATGCTGGAGACCCCGTTGAGCTTGCTAGGCGGTATTGCGACGATGGCGCCGACGAACTCGTTTTCCTCGACATAACGGCTTCACCTGAAAAACGAAAAATACTGAAGGATGTTGTTAAGGCTGTGGCAGAGGCGACAAACATCCCCTTCACCGTTGGCGGAGGAATCCGAACCGTTTCGGACGCCAGAGTCGTATTGTGCAACGGGGCGGACAAGGTTTCCGTTAACACAGCAGCTATAGAAAATCCTCCCTTCATAGAGGAGCTCGCCCAAACCTTTGGACAACAATGCGTAGTAGTTGCCATCGACGCCAAGAGAAGATACGAAAGAAAAAAGGACAAGATTATGGTTGAAACAAGCGAAGGCCCTTGCTGGTTCGAAGCCTACACATACGGTGGAAGGAAGCCCACGGGCCTCGACGCACTTAAATGGGCCATGCGCACAACCGAACTGGGAGCAGGGGAGCTCCTCGTTACTTCCATGGACCGAGACGGCACCGAAGACGGATACGACTTAGAGTTAACCCGCAGCATTTCGGAGATGGTGAATGTGCCAGTGATTGCCAGTGGAGGGGCTGGAAAGCCAGAGCATTTTCTCGAAGCCTTTACCATTGGAAGGGCTGACGCCGCTTTAGCAGCCTCGGTTTTTCACTACGCCAAGTATCCGATTCCTGCTGTCAAGAGGTTTCTAAAGGAAAGAGGAGTGCCAGTTAGGCTTTGAAGACCCTTGATGTCAAGAGTTTAGATTTTAAGAAGGGAAACGGGTTAATTCCCGTGGTTATTCAAGACTTTAAATCAAAGGAGGTTCTCATGGTAGCCTACACAAATGAAGAAGCATTAAGAAAAACGCTTCAAACCGGCTACGCGCATTATTGGAGCCGATCAAGGAATAAGCTCTGGAAGAAGGGAGAAACCTCAGGAAACGTTCAGAAGGTCAAAAACATTCTAGTTGATTGTGATTATGACACACTGCTCTTCCTCGTTGAACAGAAGGGAAACGCTTGCCACACAGGAGAAAAAACCTGTTTCCATAACAAGCTCCTAGAAGCTGACCGCCTAAGGAAACTCTAAATTTAATGTATGCCGATTTTATTGTCAAGAGAATTTAACAAAGGAGGCAGAATTTGGCGAGGCAAGAATCGAGTCTAGATGAGTTACGGGAAGAGGTTAAAAAGGTTACACTTGAGATGCTGAGCTTAGCCGGAAAACGTTTGTCTCTGGCTAAAAGAATAGGCGAAATCAAACGTCAAAGGCACCTTCCCATGGAAGATTTAAAGGCTGAGAGAGAACTGAAACACATCATTCTTGAGAAATGCCGAGTCTACGGCATTGATGAGCGCTTCGGTCTCAAACTTTTAAACTTGTTAATTGATGAAGCTAAGCGAGTTCAGAGCGAATCGGAGAGATGTTAGCGTGAAAATAGCCGTTATTGGCGGATATGGACGCATGGGCCGTTGGTTCACTAAATACTTCGCCACCCATGGACACAAGGTAGTCATTTCAGGCGCTAGGTTGCACAAAGCGAAAGCCTTCGCTGAGGAGGCCGGGGTTGATTTTGCCAAAAACAATGTGGAAGCCGTGAAAGACGCTGATCTGGTCATGGTTTCCGTCCCCATCCCGGTTACATCTAGGGTAATTGATGATATTTGTCCGCACATGAAGAAAGGCACTGTAATCTCAGAAATATCGTCGCTGAAATCCGGCGTAGTCGAAGCCTTAGTTGAAGCGGCAAAGCTGAAGGTGAGACCGCTTTCTTTGCATCCTCTCTTTGGACCGGGAGCCCAAAAACTGAGAGGACGGAAAATCGCTTTGGTTCCTATAATTGACTCCGAGGCTGAAAAAAACATGGCTGAGGAGCTCTTTCCAGAGGCGGAGATCGTCGTTGTAAATGCGGAGGAACATGATCGAGTGATGGCCCTAGTCCTCTCCTTACCTCACTTCATGAATGTAATTTTTGCTTCCGTTATAGGCGAAGAGGATCTAAAAACGCTGAAAAAACTTGGGGGTACAACCTTCATGCTACAGCTAACCTTAGCTGAATGCGTTATGACTGAAGACCCATCTTTGCAGGCAACAATTCAGATGGACAACAAGTATGTGTCCAGATACCTTGACGATTTTCTCTCCAAGGCAGAAACCATAAAAAAGTGGATTGTTGACAAAGATGTGGAGAAGTTCACAAGGTTCTGTGACCGTGTTGAAAATTTGCTATCAAAAGATGTAGACTTTTCAGAAGCTTATAAAAAAATGTACAAGGTTTTAGAAATACTGGAATAATTCTAGGATTATTGGTTCTACTGGTGCTTTCGTGGCTTTTGTCACAAAATTCGCGTAGGCAAATTTTTTTAAGGTTTTATTATTATGATTGAGTGAGGGAGTGAGTGAGGTTAACGCGTTGTCTCAAGATATAAAAAGGCATAGGAATGATGCTTTGGCCAGTGGCGTGATAATAGGCTATGGCATAGGGCTCTTTACGAATGTCGCCGTCCTCTTAACGTTGAAGGAGACATTAACTAAATTTGAATTTTTTTTCCCCGAAGAAGGCTTTAACGAAATAACAACCATAATCATAGTGATGGGAATCATTAGTTTCGCCATAGGAATGATATACGAAATATACAAGAGGAGAAAACTCTAAGCCCTAGGGTAAGAAAATACATGGTTTTGTCCTATTTGATAGGCATAAAAATGGCAAAAAAGAGACTAGATCGGTTAGCTACTCGTAAAAAAGAAATGGTAGCACGCACCCTGTTATGAATCTTCCTGCCTCGGAGCACAGAAAGGCGACGCTTTCAGCGATATCTTGAGGCGAAGTAGTAGTCCGCTTCTGCCAAGCAGGTCCATGGTCACACTGTTCAATGGCTTCCTTTAGACTTTTGATCGCAAGTACGGGACTGGGCGCGATGATGTTGACAGTCACGCCGTTGCGCCATGCTTGATCCTGCGCAAGTAGCAACGCCTGCGCTCTGGCTGCCTTACCGACATTGTAAGAGTAAGCCGGCGGCAGTCTCGTCGGATGCAGAGCTATACCAATAAGCCTTCCCCACTTCCGTTTGTACATACTCGGCAATACAAGTGGCATAAAGTAGAAGAGTGGCGCAATCTCGTGGCATACATCCTCGAGCGCAGCGGTCGGGTCAAGCCTATCGATCGGTTCTGGATGCCAGCCACCACCAGGACCAACGATGCAGATATCGACCTGATTGAAGCGCTCGACAGTCGCATCAACTAGCTTCTTGCATCCGTCGGCTTTAAAAATGTCAGCCTGTATGGCAATTGCACTGCCACCACGACTCTCGATGTGGTCAACAATCGCCTTGGCGCTCTCCTCGCTCGTGCGATAGTTTACAACAACCTTCGCACCTTCACGAGCCAGAGTCAGCGCGATGCTACGGCCCATACCGTGACCTGCAGCTCCTATGACAATCGCAACCCTGCCTTCACAGATCATGCTTACATCCATCCTACTTTGGCCTGATTTATCTCTGCTACTTTTTATTAAATGTGTTATTATGAATGTGTCCGCATAGTGCAAGAAGCATGTTTCGGGTGCGCATCTACGGAATTATTTAACAATACTATACATACACGGAAACAAGAACGTTTCGAGCGTATTTTTTGTCGTTTTTACTTTTTGCCAAAATCTACTCCCAGGATTATTGTCGTCTACTTTCAGTATTAAGAGAACAAGGAATTTATTTCTGAAAACCGCTATATTGTGGTTTAAGATAATTTCTGTTTAAAAACAAAATGCTTCTCCTAGAAAATGACGACTATGAAGATCAAAAGCGGCGTAGACGCCATTTTCACCTATGCTGGAGAACCCATTAAAACTACAATTTTTCCATGTCGATTCTGCGGCCGTAAAATCAACCTGGAAGACGCCTTAAGGGATGACTTCTCTCTTTGGTCAACAATGTCCAGCATGAGTAAGCTGGCTGAATGGAGAAAAAAGGCAAATGACCTTTATCAAAGGGCTAGAAGTCAGAAGGTTTCGCTGGATCAGTTTTATGAAGAAAACGAAAAATTGACTGGGGAATTTCAAAAGGCTGAGCGGGAACACAGTTGGCCCCCCGTAAGCTACAGTGGCGGCTTCCAAGCTAGATGCAAGAAATGTAAAAGACTCCACACCATAAACCTTAAACTAGAATTGGACGCCCCAAACTTTCCCGAAGCCCTATCCCTCGAAGAAAAAATGAGGCTTCAGACTTCTGGAAACATCCTCCTAAGGGTCGCAGAAAAACTGCGTTACCCCAACTTAGAGGCCTACCAAGGGTGGCTTCAAGGCCAAGAACAAGTGAAACTTAAAGGAGCCGTAGAAATTTTTGTTTCTAATCATTTAGAAGCCATCGATTGCCCCGAAGCAAAGGAACTCAAAAAGGAACTTCAAGGCTTCACAGAAAGAATCGAACGTGAATTAAAGCAACGAAAAATTAAACATTTAATGCACATGCGAGAATTCGTCCACGAATCATTAGCATCGACGTAGCGACCATAATCGTACAGCCCTTTCTAAACGGTATAGGCTGAATCTTTAATATGCTTGTTTCCCAATTTATGTATGAAATTAGACCTAGATCGAACACAAAAGGGATTTCAAGTGCAGCCTATTCGAGTTACAAAAAACCTCCATAGTTCCGCAATTTTTGACACTGTTATCATTCGATACGGGGGAGAAATAGGGATAAAAGCCCCATGGACCAGAAGAACCTATGAACGCCGCCTATTGGACAACATCAGAAAAGCCTTAAGCCACCACAAAATTCGCTTCGACGAAATCGTCCGAAAGTATGGCAGACTCTACCTGAAAACTCCGTCCACAAGGGAGGCGACACTTAAGCTCTCCAGAGTATTTGGAATATCGTCCCTCTCTCCCGCCCTGGAAACCACCTCCGAGCTCAATGACATCCTTGACAGAACCCTCCATTTGGCGCGTCTCACGCTTCGAAAAGGAACAGCCTTCGCCGTCAGGTGCAGAAGAATCGGGGATCAAGCCTACACCAGCGTCGATGTCTGTAGAGAGGTTGGACGTGAGATTTTGGATAAGTTCTCTGAACTGAACTTGAAGGTTGATTTAGAAAACCCTGATGTTGAGTTGGGAATCGAGATTAGAGAAAATAGCGCCTTTTTGTATACAGCCGTGGTTAAAGGAGTTGGGGGTTTGCCCCTTGGCACCCAACCGAAGGTAGTTTGTTTGTTAAGCGGGGGCATAGACTCCCCTGTTGCCTGTTGGTTGGCCATGAAGAGGGGATGCCCCATTGTTCCCATATACTTTGATAACGCTCCCTTCACGGATGATAGCACCACCCAACGAGCCTTGAAAGTCGCTAGGGTCCTGTTTGATTGGGCCATAGGCTTCTCAAGGAGGGTGTACATAATTCCTAACGGCCAAAACCTAGCCAAATTCAGGGAAAGATGCCCAAAACGATTGACCTGCCTCCTCTGCAAACGCATGATGTACCGTATTACCGAAAGGATAGCGGACAAAGAAGGCGCAGAAGGAATCGTGACCGGGGAGGCCATTGGAGAGCAGGCAAGCCAAACGCTCCGAAATCTTCGAGTTTTAACAGCGGCTGCCACAAAGTATCCTATCCATCGTCCCCTCCTTGGCTTTGACAAGGCGGAAACAGAAAGGATAGCGCGAAAAATCGGAACCTATGAGGTTTCAATTCAAAGGGCAAAGGGTTGCACGGCCGTTCCGAGCAAGCCAGCAACATCGATAGATCCACAAAAGGTGACTGAAGCCGAAAAGGCGCTAAACATTGATGAACTCGTTCAAAGATCCCTGAGCTCACTCAGGATCATAAACCTATAAAACTGTCAACCCAAAATTGCGTCTATGTAAAAACGAAACGATGAAGATTAGCTTATGTTGCTCTCCTTATTTCTCGCGAGGAAGGTCAATGGTAACGTAGAGGATGTTGTTTCCTCGAACGAGGATGCTCCCATAGTTAGCCGTATGCTGATCCTCAATGTACTCTGAGGCGCCATTTAGCATAATGTTCATGTATCCGTCGCATCGGGCCATCGTGCCCCTATACTCAATACCATTTTTCAGGGTGATCGAAATGCGGGTGTTAAGCCTTTTTGTCAACATGTTCAAGGGTTTTTTACTGGGCTCCATGGACGCACCGCCAACTAACATCATTATTCACCTTCCATTCAATATAAAAGTCTTATCGCTTCGCATCTTCTTATTTGCTATCAAATATTTTCAAAAGAAATCCTTTTTAAACTCGTATTTCTTGTCATGAATGTCAATTTGTGAAGAGAAAGTGCATACGAGTTAAGAACGGAATAACTGGTTAATGTATTATAATTCGAAAAACAGCTCAAATAAACAAGAAAAAGCCGTGGTAAAGGATGGGAGACTTGAAAGTCTACATAAATAGGCTTAACAGAGAAGGACTAAACCTACTGATCATCAAGGACAACAAGCGTCTTTACGAAAGCAAAAGGGGTGGAATGGCCCCACTGTTAGAGGCAATAAACCTTTTGGGGCTGCAAACGCTGGTTGGCACAACGGTTATAGACAAGATAGTAGGCAAGGCGGCTGCCCTGTTAATCAGCTATTTTAAGGCAAGCGACGTTTACACTAGGCTCCTGAGCAGAAGCGCCATAGAAGTTCTCAAAAAACATGGAATAAGGTATAGATCTGAGAGGGTTGTTGAAAACATCAGAAAAAAGGATGACACGAACATTTGCCCATTCGAAAAGATGGTTCTGGAAATCGAAGACCCGAAAGAAGGGTACGAGAAACTGAGAAGGGAATTAACGCGGCAGAGAAATTGTTAATCGCCCATGATGCCAACCCTTCTGATGAGGGTTGGGGGTGAGAAGGGTAATTCAAGCCTTCTGAGATTTTCCTTGATATTTATGGGATTTTTAAGCAGTTCTTCAATCTCCTCAACATGTGCCGCCCCAGTAAGCGCAAGTATGTCCGGTTTTTCCCCTTCATCTATTCGTTTGGAGGCTATCCAAGCCAGCCTAGCAGCCATGAGGGCGTTGCGCTCCTTGATCAATACCCTCCATATCGAAGGGAAGGCTCTTTGAAGGGCCTCAAGCATCTGCTGGGAACTACGGATCACCTCGTCTTTGTAGCCTTGTTCCCAAAGCCACGGCAGTCTCTCGTCTCCCATTATGCGGAAAGCTGGGAAAGGCCCACGCGAAGCTTCCATAGGGGTCATCAGTTGTCTTATTCTCCCTCTCATTTGGTTTTCAGACATGTCTATGAGCCAGATGTTGGCGTCCACGTTTCCTAGGGCCTCGCTTGCCTCGATGAACTCACATTTAGTTGTGCATATCCCGTGTCTTGGGCACGCTAAACAAGCACCGTTAAGAAGGCTGAAGCGCCTTGGGTCAAGCTCGATGGCGAGGTCCTTTGTCCCTGTTTTCTCGACGGCTTCGTGAGCCTCCTGGATGCTTCTTCTTGTGAAGTGGGCAGTGCCAAGGATGTGAATGAAACCGTTGTAGTCGGTGTCGTAAATTTCAAAGGGCATAGGTATCACGCCTTTACTCAATGTTTATTTTCTGCTTCTTTTCGTCTTTGGCCGTCTCTTTTATCTTGGGGATGCTTACTTTCAGCACGCCGTTCTTGTATTCTGCGGAAGCCTTTTCGGAAGCCACATCCCGAGTGGGTAGGTCTATGCGTTTAAAGAACTTTTTAGCCTTGATTTCCGCCTTTCCCTCTGTTACATTGAGTTGTATGTCGTCCTTTTCAACGCCCGGCAGCTCCACATAGAGTTTCACTGAATTCTCATCTTCAAACACGTCGGTGAGCGGTTCACGAACTTCATCAACGGCTTGTCTTGGGATGCTCAATGGTTCGCGGGACCAGAAGCGTCCTCGGGCAACATGGCCTCTAACGCCGGGTCTTTCAATGGGCTTGACATCCCACTCGCCTTCAAGCTTACCGCTCCTTATTTGTCTCTCGATCTCGTCGAACTCTCTGAACATTTTTTGCATTAGCCTTCGGTTGAAAAGCTCCATGTCCCGGAAAACTTCATCAAAATATGCCACATATCTCACCTCCCTACAGTTCTTTAAACTCTTCTAAGGCTTGAAGCAAACGCTTCAATGCGAGGCTAACCATGAGGAATTCGGCTTGGCCGAGTTTGGAGCATCGATATTTGCCATTCTCGGATTTCTCCAAGAGACCGCCTTTGTGTAGTTTTCTGGTGCTTTCCCATACGATCTTCGGGTTTAAATCTAGTTCCCTCATGAAATCCGCGAAACCAAGCGTAAGGTTGTCATTCTCAAAGAGCCTCTTCATCATCAACAGCCGGTTCCTGTTGGAAAGGGCATCAAAAAATATTGAAAACCTATCGAACTCTTCTTCTAAAGCCTTCAACTCGTCTTCAAGCTGCTCCCTCGGCCAATCTTCTGCGAGCAGGGGAATTTCGCATAGGACTTCTTTGTCCCGGACTAGCAACAACCTTAACTTCATGTAACCAGCCTCTTATTACCTTCCAGTAATATTATTACCAAAAAGTAATATTTAAATCTTCCTC
>Ga0315312_1001378_pt1 | contig 19200 bp, 18 predicted proteins | sample TDP7_MG_FD_203629 | JGI IMG/M metagenome (GOLD analysis project Ga0315312, IMG submission 203629) | Freshwater sediment microbial communities from Lake Towuti, South Sulawesi, Indonesia - TDP7 | ecosystem: Environmental > Aquatic > Freshwater > Lake > Sediment | place: Indonesia: South Sulawesi... | reverse complement strand
AGGGCTGGGAATCAGCGTCAAACCTGATGACAGACAGATGCTGAAGCATGTGGCGGAGGTTTCTCAATCTGGAAAATCACTCCGAGAATATAGCGGCCACATTGCTGATGTTGCGATAGATGCGGTTCTACAGGTTGCAGAGAAGACTGCGGAAGGCTACAAGGTGGAGGTTGACGATATCAAAGTCGAGAAGAAAGCCGGCCAGTCAACTGCTGACACAAAGCTTGTCAAGGGTATCGTACTCGACAAGGAGATAGTCCACTCAGGAATGCCCAAGAGAATCGAGAATCCAAAGATAGCACTTCTCAACTGCCCATTGGAAGTCGAGAAGACCGAGTTTGACGCAAAGCTCAGCATCACTGACCCCGATCAGATGAGCGCGTTCCTCGACGAAGAAGAGAGGATGCTGAAGGAGATGGTCGAGAAGGTTGCAAAGACCGGAGCAAACGCCCTCATATGCCAGAAGGGAATAGACGACGTTGCTCAGCACTTTCTAGCCAAGAAGGGAATTCTGGCAGTCCGCAGGGCATCTGAAAAGGACATGGAGAAACTGAGCAAAGCAACAGGAGCCAAAATCGTCACGAACATCGACGACCTCACCGCGCAAGATCTCGGCTCAGCTGCGCTAGTAGAGGAGAGGAAGGTCGCCGACGACAAGATGACTTTCATCGAAGGTTGCAAGGACCCGAAGGCCGTTACGATAATGGTCAGGGGTGGAACGGAACGTACAGTTGACGAGACTGAGAGATCAATCCACGATGCTCTATGTGTTGTCAGAGACGTGGTCCGCGACCCCAGAGTGGTTGTAGGCGGCGGAGCCGTCGAAGTCGAGTTGGCTTCACAGCTGAAGCGCTGGGCTGAGGGCCTCACAGGGAAAGAGCAGCTCGCGGCATTTGCCTTCGCAGAGGCCTTGGAAGCACTGCCGATGACCCTAGCTGAGAACGCGGGTCTCGACCCAATCGACATATTGGCTGAGTTGAGATCGAGGCATGAGAAGGGAGAGAAGTTGGCCGGCATCGATGTCTTCTCGGGGAAAGTTGGAGACCTGAGCAAGCAGAACATCTACGAGCCGGTCGCAGTCAAGGAGCAAGCCTTGAAATCTGCAGGAGAAGCAGCCACAATGATCCTCAAGATAGACGATGTGATCGCCGCTGGAAAGCCAAGAGAGGGACCTCCGTCGAAGCCGGGGAAGAAGGAGGAAGAAGAGCCCTCTTCTGAATTCGAATAGAACGTGGAAGAAAGGCATCCAAACCATACGCAACTCTCTGGTTCCCCTCTCCTTCTGTTTTTCTCTTCCGACTATTCTTTCCGCAAAGGCATTGACATGAGCAATGTGACGGTTCTCCCGGTACTCGGGAATAGACGCTCAGTTGAAAATGCCACAGGATGGCTTGGGCAGTCAAAATACGATGCACTTCTCCTTGGCTTGCCACAGGACCTTGAAAACTTTGTTCAGAGCTACGCCAGAGGCGAAGCTTCCGAAGATGAACTCTGGGACAGCTATCAGATCATGACCGGCACATCTAGGCCACTTGTGAACTCTCTGAGATCCAAATTCAAACCGCTTCTCAAGTATCTTTCTGACAAGACCAGCGGACACGAGATCGACATATACTGCTATGATGATCTGGCGACGCACATCCAATCAGGAAATCTCGCTGAGAAAGTTCTGCTACTCTCCTTTCGAGGAAGGGTTTGTCGCGATCTGGATCTGGAGAAATGGCGACGCATCCTCCTTGAAGAGCTTCGTGCCATGCAGTCAACCTGGAAAGAATCCGTCGAGAATCTTGTTGAAAAGGTAACGGTAAACATTGAGAACATGGTGCTCTACGAAGGCCTTATCGGACCACTAGTGAAACAGCTACAGAAATGTGGGCTATCTGTTAAAGTTGCGCGTGTTCCGACTCATTGGCGCTCTCCACTTGACGCCCTACGGACGGCACTGTGGCTTAGAGGAGAGTCCTATCTTACTGACGAGAACATCAAGACAGCGGTGGAACTCCATATGAAGTATCTTGAGACTGTCGTCTCATCAGACGACCTAGACGAATCGGAAAGAAAATGGTTCGATGCGGTCTCTTTCCGGAATAGACGACGAAGAGAGAGAGCGTGCTTCCAAGCAGGTTGACCAGTTTCGGTCACAATCTATCGACCTATTCCAGTTTCGACCACAACAGATAATATGCCACCGTGCATAGCTACGCGCAGAGCTCAAGAAGCTCAAGGAAAAAGGCGAAACGATGCCAAAGAAGAAAGGTAAGAAAGGAAAGAAGAAGTAGGAGCGGGCCGGAATTCCGGTTCTATCCTCCATTTTTTTGGGATTGGGTCTGCTTTTCGATTCTATAGGAACTAGTTACTTGAGCTTTTTCTGCTAGCATAGCGCGGACAGAGCAATATTTCTTCTCCGACAATTGGATCGCTCTCTGAATCTTCCTCTCATCCAAGTTCGTTCCCTTCAGAGCATATTCGACGTGTATCCTTTCGTAATATCTGGGAGGTTCCAGTCTTCGATGTCCAGTCAGGCTCATCGTAAACCTAGTTAGGTTTTGGCGCTGCTTCTTGAGAATAGTGACGATGTCGATGCCTGCACATCCTCCAAGAGCCATCAGAAGAAGCTCCATTGGAGTCACACCTGCAGGATGACCGTTGGCATCTGTCGCATCTATGACCAAGGACTTACCGTGCGCATTTGTTCCCCTGAATCTGAGTTGTCTTGACCACTCGACTTTGGCTGTTGTCTCCATGACATCACCGATATGTCAGATCACTTCGCTCCGACATGGGCCACAAGTTCAATCTCGACCTTTATGCCCTGAGGTAGCGCCACCCCAACCGTTGATCGGGCAGGAGGATCGCCTTCGAAGAACTTGGCGTATTCACTATTCATTCGAGAGAATTCACTCATATCGGCCATGAAGACCGTTGTCTTCACAGCGTCATCAAGGGAGGCTCCAGCTGCTTCCAGAATCGATTGCAGATTGACCAAGGCCTGATGGGTTTGCTCCTCAATGGTTGTTCCTATCTCGCCGGTCGCAGGGTTCCTTCCAACTTGGCCCGCACAGAAAACGAAGCCACCTGCTTTGACTGCAGGACTGTACGGTCCAATTGGTTTAGGAATCCTGTCACCTTTCACTGCAACCTTCGTCATGTCAATCATCCCTTGCTTTCAAGAATTCTTGTTGTATTAGAGCTTACGGTATAAAGAGGGAGAAGATCAAAGACGTAGACTTCCCATAGGGAGTTGGAGCCGGGGACAGGAATCGAACCTGTGTCTAGCGGCTCTGCAGGCCGCTGCCTGAACCATTCGGCCACCCCGGCATTACTGTGACCATGGCAACCTCGTAGGATGCTCATCGCTTGCTCTGACGTGCTCTCCTCCAGATCGTTGAATGGGGCAGATCATGAAGCACTACGCCAAGTTTCTCTAGTTCTCTTCTGACGCTATCCGCCTCGTCATACTTCTTCTCCGCTCTGAGGGCATCTCTCTTCTTGAGCACCAATTGAACTAGGTCTCTGAATGCTTTATCATGCTGCCTATGTAACTCAGATGTTGCGAGATCACCAAAGAGCACGAGTCCGACCGACCCCAAAAGACCCTCAGTCATCAACGCGGTGGGTCGACTGATGTTTCCTTCAGCCTTAAGGTGGTTCGCGATATGTCGTGCCAATTCGAGCATGGCGGATAGGGCAAGAGGAGTGTTCAGGTCGTGACTCATTGCTTCCTCAAACGTGAACCTCGAAGAACTCAGTTGAGTGAGTAGCGCATCTTCACCAGGCGTTGTTGACGATTGTCCGTCGCCGGTGTAGTGCTCCACCGTAGCCCAGAGTTCGCTGATCTTATCCGCATGTATGAGCGCTGTATGAAGAGACTCTTCGTCGAAACTCATGGTTTTTCTGTAATGAGTCGAGAGCAAGAATATTCTAACAGGTAACGCTCCGTATCTCTCGACTGCATCCCTTACCGAAACGAATTCTCTCATGGATTTTGACATCTTTCGGCCATTCAGTAGGAGGTGCCTGACATGTAACCAGTATCTGGCAGGAAGCTTTCCAGTCGCGGCCTCACTCTGTGCTATCTCATTCTCGTGGTGCGGAAACCTATGCTCTTCGCCTCCGCAGTGTATGTCAAAGCTCTCGCCTAGATACTTCATCGCCATTGCAGAACATTCAACATGCCAACCTGGCCTACCACGCCCCCAAGGACTATGCCAATATGGCTCTCCTGGTTTCGATTTCTTCCATAGGACGAAGTCTCCGATCTCTTCCTTCTCATACTCATCCTTACTCACTCGTCTGCTGGAACCAGCTTCAAGCCTATCCTTGACTACTCCGGAGAGCTTTCCGTATGCCCCGGACTGTGATATTCGAAAGTAGACGCCGTCGTCTGTCTCATAGGCGAATCCTTTCCCCATCAGCTTCTCAATCAGCTCTATCATCTCTTGGATGTGTTGAGTGGCAAGGGGATGCACGTTAGCTGGTGCTATGCCAAGCTTCAACCTGTCCTCAAAGTATGATTGCGTGTAACGGCTGACGTATTGTTGGAAGCTTTCGCCTGACTCGTTGATCCGTCGTAGAATCTTGTCGTCTATGCTTATGTCCGTCACGTTCGAAGCATGAAAGACCTCGTAGCCCAAGTACTCTAAGTATCGCTTCAGTACGTCCCAGACAATGTACGCCCTAGCATGACCGAGATGCATGAGATCATTTGCGGTGAGACCACACGTGTACATTCTGACCCGGTTTGGTTCAAGCGGAACGAAGGGTTCCAGACGTTTGGTGAGACTGTTGAATAGAACAAGATCAGGCTTAGGGGCTGGAGGTGTAGTAGGTGCGCGATGAGAATCAGCGGTGTCTAGAGCCAACTGCGGCCGGTCAACAAACTAACCCACCGTGCTTCATCAATAGGCACCGTTCGCAGAAGGCACTCGGCGAGCATATAAGTGTAATGCCACGTATACGGCGTTCTCTTAGTCGATGCTCAGAATTCAACCTCGCCACGGAACGCTATCTCTGCTGGTCCCGTGAGCAATATAGTTTTGAGTAAGCCTTCCTTGACTACAATTGTGGCCGTCAGACGACCTCCCTTCGTCATGACTTCTATCGGCCTGTTCGCTGAGGTTCTTCCGGCAAGGTAGGCGGCTACGGCTGCGGCTGCAACGCCTGTTCCACACGACAAGGTTTCACGCTCGACTCCACGTTCATACGTTCTGACTCTTAGTAAGCCATCGAACTCAACAAAGTCGACATTCGTCCCATGTGGAAAGATTGTCCTCATATGCCGCACGGCTCTTCCCACTTCTTCCACATCGATGTGCTCTATGTCGTCCGCGAAGATGATAGCATGTGGAACTCCCGTGTCTACCGCGGTCATCTGAACTGCACCGACGTTTGGAACGCTAATCCTTCTGCCGACGAATGTACCTCCCTGAGCCCCTATGGGAATCTCACCAGGTCCTAATCTAGGGCTTCCCAAAGAAACTTGAACCTTGAAGATGTTGCGTCGTCGCCGACTCACCAACGCTCGGATGATCCGTCTCATCGTGGCAATGGCGATCTCTTTTCCCATCGACGCGATTCCAGAGTAAACTGCGTAGGCAGCGACGCATCGTGCACCATTCCCGCACATCTCAGATTCTGAGCCATCGGGCATGAAAAACCGTGCGGCTAGCGCCGCACTTTTCTTCCTCATCATTGCCAGAAAGATTGCTCCGTCAGCACCAATGGATCTGTGCCTATCGCAAGCCTGTCTTGCGAACCTACGACGCAGTCTCTTGCTCATGACCGAAGTCCTAGTTTCGTCTATGAGGATGAAGTCGTTGCCGCACCCATGCATTTTCACGAAAGGGATCCTCAAGAGTTCAGCTCAACTCAAAGAGTTTCATTTCTCAGTAGGTCTTCGTATGTCTCGCGGGAACGAATCAGTCTACCGACTCCATTCTCGACCATGACGACGGCGCATCTAGGGTATGAGTTGTAGTGGCTTGACATCGTGAATCCATATGCACCTGTGTCTAACACCGCGAGTAGGTCTCCTTCTGCCAGCTTCGGCAGCTCTCTGTCCTTCGCGAGGTAGTCACCTGACTCGCAGCATGGCCCACCAATGCTGTATCTTGCCGCTGACGGCTTCGATGCTTTGTTCGCCACGATGACGTGATGGTAAGCTTCGTACAGTGCAGGTCTGAGAAGAAGGTTCATGCCGGCGTCGACTATCGCCCAGTTTCTTCTGGTTGTTTCTTTGACAATACCCACTGTTGTGAGGAGGATTCCGGTGTCGCCGGCTATGGCTCTTCCCGGTTCGAGGATTAGGGTTGGTAAAGGAAGACCTCGCTCACGGGCGTGCTCTCTAATCGAGGAGGTGATTATGTGAGCATACTCACTAGTAGAGGCATGAACTTCGCTAGGCGAATACGGAATGCCTAGCCCGCCTCCGAGATCGATCAAGCTGATCTCCAAGCCAAGTCTGTCTCGCAGGTCACCCATCAGATCAAGAATACGGGAAACACTATCTCTGAATGGTTCTACGCTCGATATGTCTGATCCGATGTGCGCCAGTACTCCTGCAACATTGATGTTCTTCTCTTTGCTCGCCAGTTCGTATGCCTCGAAGGCTTCTTCGATCCAGACTCCGAACTTGTGCTCTCGAAGACCTGTTGCCAAATGTGGATGAGTCGCTGCCGGGATGTCTGGGTTTACCCGAACTCCTATCGTGGGCTTCTTTCCGACCTGAGCGGCCACTCTACCGATTCTCTTGATCTCTGTCGTCGAGTCTGCGTTGATGAGTCCCACCTCTGCCTCGATCGCTGTTCTGAGCTCTTCTGATGTCTTGTTCGGGCCATCGAAGACTATCTTCCCTGGCGAAACTCCGGCTTCTAGCGCGACATGGAGTTCGCCTCCAGAGGCGACCTCTGCCCCAGCTCCTTCGTCCTTCAGTAGCTTGCAGACTGCTAGGTGACTATTCGCTTTGTAGGCGAAGCAGATGAGGACCTTGTCATACATTGACTTGAAAGCGTTCTCGAAGCCCCTGTAATTCTTTCTTAGTCTCTCTGCGCTCATGACATAGAGAGGGCTTCCGAACCTTCTTACCAGTTCAATTGTATCAACGCCGTCGATGAGAAGGCGGCCGTTCGCATCAACAAAGAGGTGGTCTCTGCTTCCAAGGTCAGGACGCAAACGTCATCCCCAGAAACCGGCCAACTCCTTCCTGTATGCGAATAGAGCAGGGATCCCGCCAGTGTGGATGAAGACTACTGTCTCATCCTTCTCGAAGTATCCTTGACGGATCAAGTCAATGAGGCCCCACATCGCCTTTCCCGTATACACCGGGTCGAGAAAGATTCCTTCAGCTCTAGCAACCGTCACCATGGCGTCGACGACTTCCTTTTGGAGAATTCCGTAACCCTTGCCGGCGTATTGGTCGAGGAAGTCCACCTCCTTCAGAGAGACGGAAACATGTGAATCGATCAGTCTCGCACAGCCGTTGGCGATGTCGACGATCTTGTGGATCAATGGATCGCGGGAAGCCCCATCACTGATTCCTAGAACCTTGCCTTCAAAGTTCAATGCCTTGGCTCCAAATAGGAGTCCTCCTTGAGTTCCGCCTGAGCCTGACGAGAAAGCTATGTGGTCGACCTTCGTGTTCATCTCAACGGCCTGAGAGACGATCTCAAGCATGGCGTTTGCGTATGCTATGGCGCCGATGGGGTTTGATCCTCCCGACGGGATTACGTAGGGTGCGCCTCCACTGTCTCTGACCTCTTCTGCGATGTCCTCCATGACTGGCATAGTATTCCTGAGGTCCGACGGAACAGTTCTGATCTCGGCGTCGAGAAGCTGATCCAAGAGGAGGTTGCCGTTGCACTCCGTCGAGTCTCCTCGCAGGACCAATATTGGACGCATCCCGTACCTTTTCGCTGCAGCCGCAGTGAGCCTTGCGTGATTCGACTGCAACCCACCCGTAGTTATTATCGTGTCTGCTCCGTCCTTGATCGCGTCGGCGAGAAGAAACTCCAGCTTTCGAGCCTTGTTTCCCCCAAGGGCAAACCCGTTGTTGTCGTCTCTCTTGAATAGGATCTTGGGGCCGTCTAGCATCTTGGTGAGTCGCGGTGCTTCTTCTAGAGGAGTAGGCAAGGTTGCTAACCGAACTCTTGGAAGCTTTCCGATCTGCATTGACAATCGACACCAAACGAACCTTACGTGCCCATTGGTTAAACTATTTTCCATAGAAGGCATAGGAACTTGGGACCAACACCCTTAAGTCGTAGCTGTTCTTCTCTGTGCGAAGGTAAGTGAATTGAGCACGGCATCGCCTCAGACTCGACGGCTCTACAGGTCCAATGCGAATAGGATGATTGCAGGCGTATGCGGCGGAATCGCCGAGTATCTAAACGTGGATCCGACACTGATCCGGCTAGGTTTTGTTCTACTTACGTTTGCCAGCGGAACAGGGATATTGCTCTACCTAGTCATGGCGATCATTGTTCCGAGAGTCCCTGTTGGCGTCTCTCCTCCAACGGCAGCGGCAGTTCCGCTTGACCTTTCTTGGCTGGGTCCCGCAATTCTACTCCTAGTGGGGCTAGGTTTGGTCATATTTGGAGCAGCTTGGGTACTTGACCAGATAGGTCTCTGGTTCTGGGCGTCCTTCGGCTTCTGGAACATAGTCAGAACACTCGCCAAGTTCTTCTGGTCGACACTGCTTATCGTGATAGGACTTGTCATAGTCGCAGCGGCACTGAGAAGAAAGTAGTCGTCACGGCAGGCCTTGAAGCTTTGAGCGAACCCAGTCGAGTCAGAGTCAGCCGGAATTGGAGAGCTGCGTCGCTGGGCGTCTTCCTTGTCTTGGCCGGAGTTTTCTTCATAGTCTATCCCTTGGCTGATGAGATCCGCACCTTCTTGGGGGACCTGAGACCTGTCCCGCTCTTCGACGGCATATACTATCCAGCGCCTTCTTCCTCACATCTTTTCTTGTACCATATCCTCAGGAACTTTGTCATCACTTGGAGCCTGTGGCTGGGACTCCTCATGATCCTTCAGCTTTGGACCAAGGATCGCGCCAGAAGAGTTGCACACACTTTGGGTGACTGGGTTTTCTGGGTCGGCATGGCATACCTACTCGACAGGATTGGCCTTGGGATAATGGCGTTCGGGTCATTCTTGGCGCTGCTCGTAGTCGTGACAGGGCTGAGTCTGATTGGACGCGCATTGGCTCTGCTAGGGCTGAAAAGGGTCAGGCACTGACTACGCGCGAGGAAGCGAGTCACAGTGAAGGCACAGATCAGCCTCTCTGCATGATCACATCCGTCTATCTCTCCTGCTTATATGCGACCCGGCAAACCCTGATCCGGGGGCGAATAGGGTGGATCGTATGATCAGCGCCTCATCCAGTTGCAATCATCGGTGGGTGTACATAGTCAACCAAGTGGAATTCCACTTGAAGAAGTGCACCATGTGCGGCGAAACAGTTTCAGAAAGTTAGATCTGTGGCGACGTACTGCTTCAAACCATTCGATCTCCCGCCTCAACTGGTTGATTTCGGTCGTAGAGAGCAAAAGTCGCTAGCCGCAGGTCTATCTACCACGGCCAAACTGGCCTTTATTCGCGGCTTCCTCCATTTTACGGCGAACGAGGCCCTTGAACTCATCTGCTGGTAGATATGTCACCTTCTTCCGAGTTTCCTGAGCCGCACTCTCGCTTGACTGATTGCCCGAAGAGACGACGAATCACCACGTAGAATCTTTATCGGCGCATTGAAAAGATTTGGCTGCGTTTCTTCTAGGTGTGTCCCCACAGGGCGAACAACTGTTCAAATTGGAGTCTCCTATCAGTCAAAAACCAAGAGAGAGGAGAACTAAGGGACCCAGGCCTTGGCGCCAACAGACATCAAGATCTCAGGTGCCCATTTGGATAGCGTCTACAGGCTGGCCGGCCTTAGGAAGAATTTCATGCTGAAGAGGGTTCCGACGGGGGTCGCTGGGCTTGACCCCATGATCCAAGGAGGCTTTCTGGAGAGAAGTCTAGTCTTGGTTACTGGGCCGCCGGGCAGCGGGAAGCGAAGAAGTACAGCGAGGAGAAAGTTAAAGAGTTCGTAGAAACGCGAGTCGCGGAATTCGAGAGTCGCAGAACTAAGTAGTCACTCTCTACTGGCTTTCAGAGGTTCTGCTCCTTCTTCATCCTGATCTGGTGGCTTCCTCTACTGGAGCGAAGTCCATGTCATGTCCGAAGTGCCTCGGCCCGAAGAGCTTGATTCCTTTGTCCGTTCGCCATAGCTTGTCGGCTTTGAATCCCAAGATCTCGACTTCTCTTCCGATCTGCGTGTTCAGATCTGGAACCCATGCCGATAGCCCCTCTCCGCTGGATGAGTCAATCATGCATATGGAATCGGGGCATGTCGCGTAAGGCTTGCGATCCGTCCATGCGACCAAGTATTCGTTCTTGTACCACACGTCTAGGCGGTGTCCCCGGAAATCGCCTAAGCCTTCAAGGCTTATGTCTCCCCACATGAATCCACCTTCTTCCTTCCTTGTCCAAGACGTGACTCTTCCGCGAAAGAGGTGGACGCAATCCGGCTCAGATTCTAGGATAGATTCCGCAGGGTTGAGGCCTTTCTCTCTACTGTTCCTTACGATGGATCCGAGCGTAATACTCCGCGATATGGAGCCGCGAACCACGCCCTTCTTGTATTTGCTGGCAGTGCTTGGGGCTCTGGCGACGCTGACCATGCCTCCTGATATGACTGCCATGTAGCGTGCTATGTCTTCGCCTCGATAGTCGTCTGCTGCTGTCTTCAGAATCATGAGGTCTCCTATTGTGTTCGCCATCGTCATGGGCGTGACCGGGATGCCAGCGACGTGAGTGGTAGAAAGGGACATCTCAGGTTTGGCTCTTCCACACGCGTCGGCATCGATTGCCGGCTTCCCTTCAAGGGCCGCCAAGTACATGGGGAGAACAGTGTTTCCTGGACCTATCTCGCTTGGAACATAGGTGAAGAAACGTTTCTCGATGAGCGCTTCCAGCTCTCTTATTGCCCTCTGTGCGGTGCGGGTTTGAAGTTCAACAGGATTCTGCTTCTCCGTAGGAGCGAGGTAGGGCTTGAGCTTGTCCTTGATCTCCTTTCCTACTCCACCTCCTACTCCGGCGGTAATGCAGAGATATTCTCCGCCAGGAATCTCCACGGGATCTATCAAGGAGAACTCTTTGCCTGAATCATAGATTGCGTTGATGAGCTGCCGGCCTAGTCGTTCGCTTCCTCCTCCACCGCATCCAAGTATACCTGTGCCAACAAGAAGATCAGACATGTCTTGTTTGGTTAGAGTTCTCATCTCGGTTCGATTCAGCGAACTGCCGCTGCTGGATATTTAAGATATGCTGACCGGTGCTCGTCCAGTTTTTGAGTTCACGATACCTGAAGCTTTTTCATGAAGGAGGCATGAAGTTCTATAGTCCAATCCAAGAAACAACGTTTCAACGAGATGATGAATGATGGAGGTTCTGGAAGCAATAGGAACTAGGAGGAGCATCAGAAGCTTCAAGAGCGAAAACATACCGGACCAAGATGCTTTGAAGATTCTGGAAGCTGCTAGGTGGGCTCCATCGGCTGGGAACAGGCAACCTTGGACCTTCATTTACGTTAAAGATCCACAGGCCCTCAGGATGGTGAAGAATTGCTCTCCAGGATTCTATGCGGATGCTACCGCCGCGATAATCATAGGGATCGAAAAGGCTGCGGAAAAGAGAGGGATTCTTGATGCATGCTTCGCGGCTGAAAACATACTGCTGGCTGCTCATGCCTTGGGCATAGGCAGTTGCCCCATTGTTTCGTTCAATGCTGAAGCCATAGGGAAGATTGTGAACGCTCCGGAGAGTTGGGAGCCGATACTCGTCGTATCTCTTGGCTATCCAGACAAGATTCCTGCGCCTCCCCCCAAGAAAGCCCTCTCAGAGATAGTCTACATAGATTACTTCGGGAAAAGGTGGGAGAATCTAGGGGTGCGTTGAGTTGACCGGAGATTTGGAAGACGGCTTCTTTGACATTCTTCTGCGAACTCTCAACTATTCTATCGAGTTCGCCAACGAGACCAGCTATGCCTCTCTGAGGTTCATGGATCTATTTGGTAGCCTCCTGAGGCTTCAGCCGCTCATGAAGGATCTATCTCGGAACGAGTTCTATGAGAGGCTAAGAGAGAAAATCAAGGACAGGCAGCTTGTTAGGGATCCCGAGGCTCGGCCGAGACTTCAACGCGAACTCTTGCAGGTGTTCGTAGACGAGTGGAAGAAAGAAACGGCTCAAAAATAGCTCGGAGCAGGCTGCAATCGCCATAGAGTCAGACGCTTAGTAATGACACAGTGAAGGCTTACGTCAACGGACAGAGGGTTGGATGCGTCGTAGTGCAGTCATAGGTTGGCTTTCGAGCCTTCCAGATATCGCCTGATGACACGAGCTTCGCTTTCCAAACGCAAGTCTTAATACCAATCGATCGGCAACATCTTCGCTTCGAGGAAATAAGCTATGAAAATCAGTTTACTGAAGGCGCTAATAGCTACAACCATCGTCTCGGTTCTTCTGGCACCAGCAATGACTCCGCCTGCAAGTGCTCAGCCAAGATATGGAGGCACGATTGTTTGGGGAATGGGAAGCGATCCGGCTCTTCCGGGTCTTCTTGGAGCTGGCTCAGGAACCTTCCTGTTCCAGCAAGTGGCTCACCAGATCTTCAATACCTTGGTGGCTAGTGATTTCACTACGGGAGAGTGGAAACCAGAGCTGGCTGAATCGTGGGAGATCTCTTCTGATGGCATGCGACTAAAGTTCAACCTGATACGAAACGCTACGTGGCATGACGGGAAGCCGTTCACCTCAGCGGACGTGAAGTATAGCTATGAGAACATCAACCCGGTATACAACGGCTTCGCAGCGATGTTCAAGGATGCGCTGAAATCGATAGAAACGCCGGATCCCTACACTGTTGTGATCAACATGAAGACCGGATGGCCAGCGATGTTCTCGCCGATCCAAGGATTCAGTGGCGTCGGTTGGAGTATCGCTCCCAAGCATCTCTATGAAGGCGTGGACATAGCGACTAACAAGTACAACAACGAGCCTGTCGGAACTGGTCCATGGAAGTACAAGGAGTGGGTGAGAGGAGACCACATAACTCTCGTCAAGAACGAGAAGTACTGGAAGAAAGGCTTGCCGTATCTTGACCAGATGATCTTCAAGATAATCCCAAGTGCGTCGGGTCGAGCATTGGCCTTCGAGAAGGGAGAAGTTGACCTCCTGTGGGCGATGACACTGGCCTACTCCGATGGCGCAAGACTTATGGACGACATCAAGGCGGGAAAGCTGCCAGGGAAGAAAGTCTGGCTCTATCCAAGCCAATCGGGATCATGTGATGTCTTGATTCTTAACCAGCAACCCGAGGGCCCGGCTTTCTTTAAGAATGTCAAAGTGAGGAAAGCCATCGCGGCGGCCATAGATACGAAGAAGATCAATGATCTTGTCTACTTCGGAACAGCTCCTCCTCAGCTAGGACCAGTCTCGCCAGCACCCGCAACCAGATGGTTCCAAGATCCCGAGGTTAAGCAACCGTCATACGATCCGGCGCTGGCGAACACGCTGCTGGATGAGGCAGGATACAAGAAGGGACCTGACGGAATCAGGTTCAAGATGAGGATAACGGTCGACTCTGCCGGGTATCCAGCCCATGTCAAGGAAGCTGAGATCATGAGGGACAACTTCAAGGAAGTAGGCATCCAGTTGGACATAGTTGCAGTGGATACACCCGCATGGCATGACGCAGTCTTCAAGCGATGGGACTACGATACGTTCATCTTCCCGATGTCAACCGGGCCCGATCCACTGCTGATCATACGATACTATACTGGCAAGGGTATCGCTCGAGTTTCGTGGTCCAACGCCGGCGGATACAACAACTCGAAGGTCAACGAGCTGTTCTACGCGTCTGAGGTGGAGATGAACAAGGCGAAGCGAACAGAACTTGCTAAGCAAGCAACTAGACTCCTAGTGGAGGATCAGGCCCAAGTCTGGCTAGTTACACGACAATATGTCAACGCATTGAATCTCGACTTCTCAGACACGTTCCAGCCGGGAGCTTGGGAGTACACGGGTGGAGTATGCTACCAAAGAACTGAACGCGTATACTGGCTCAAAGCTCCTGCCCCGACGGTCACGACCCCCACCACAGTTACAACTCCTGCGCCAGCACCGGCAGTTGGAACGGAAACGCTAGCCCTCATCGTCATAGTGGTCATCGCTGTTGGCATAGGTCTCGCCTACCGGCTGAAGAAACCAAAGCAGCAGACAACGTAGCCATCTTTCCTTTCCCTCTTTTTTCAGCTTTCAATCATTACGGATGTTCCTCGAAAGGAAGAACTTTGGATAGAACCTGAGTAGCTTTGAGCCCACTCGTGACTTGGATGTTGGGCTTGAGAGATCTAGATGCCTAACTCGCGGCTGAGTTCGGCTAGCGTTGGTTCAATGTATTTGCCTTCACTTTCAATTTGTGTTCCGTCAAGCCAAACTGATGGGTTGAGCATTACACCGTCAGTGTGGCCCTTGGCAGGCCTTCCTCTGTAGCTGCCAATACCCATTTCGACGCCTCCAAACACCCGTTCGTCCTCAAGTATCCTTCCCGTGATCCTCCTGACACCTGGGTTAAAGCCATAGGAGATATGGACGAGGTCAAACATGTGCGGGTCCTCTAGGCTTCGCAGCCATCTCTCAAACATCGCCGCTTGAACGCCGCCCTCTATTCCGGCTATGCGGCTTTTCTCTATGGTTAGCTTCACTGACTCTCTCAGAATGTTGACTTCATCAGGTGGCCAGATACATCCGTCGAATATGACTGTACCGCTGGCGGACCCCCACACGGGAGCGAAGCTCGCTTGTCCTCCGAGTGTTGCCCATTGTCCTGAGGGTTCCTTGATTATCCTGCCGCTATGCCTGACCATATCCCTATCAACTGTCACAGAAAGGTCTGTCCCTGCGGGTGTAGTGACTTGGAATTTCAAAGCGTTCTTTGTCAACTCGACCAATCGTTCTCCGAGTCGTACCATCTTGACGTAGTCGACTCTTGAAATGCATCTCACCATCATATCCACATCCATCCCTGTCAGAATGATGTATCTCACGTTTCCTCTGTTTACTGCGTCCCAGAAGGCCTTTGTGTAGAGAACGTATGATGTGGCGTATTCTATGATCACATCAGCAGCACATAACGCGGCCGCTAGCGGTTTGGGAGGTTCGATGCCGGGGCGCGTACGGGTCTCGTATCTTAAGGTCACTGGTTCTGCACCAAGGCCATAGGCAGCCTCGGCCGTTGCTTCAATTACTCTGGGATCATTGCCAGTGTCTCCGTAGATGAGCACACCTTCGCCACTCTTCACGCCCAAGACGTCTCTCACAAGCTTGAGTGCGCCCAGTTTCAACTCCAGATTCATGTATTTATTAGAAGACATGTGCGATCGGCCTGACTGGGGCTCAAGTCCTCTTAAAAGGCTTTGGACGATTCGATATTTCCTCTCGTTGCTAAGGTTGAGGATAAGTAAGAAAAGATAATATTGCAAGAAGTAGTGCAACGAAGGCGGGAGGAGCAACTCATGGCGCTGCTTCTGGAGATCCTCAACCTCAAAACCCACTTCTACACTTCGAGAGGCGCCGTGAGAGCCGTGGATGGGGTCAACTTTGCTGTTCGCAAGGGAGAAGCTGTGGGGCTTGTGGGTGAATCGGGTTGCGGCAAGACGATGACAGCCTTCTCCGTCATGAGGCTTGTTCCATCACCTGGTAGAATCGTTGGAGGAGAAATATGGTTCAGTGACGGGAACAGTAGACGGAACTTGGCCAAGATACCTGAAGAAGAGATGAGAGATGTTAGAGGGGGCAAGATCGCTATGGTCTTTCAAGACCCCATGACCTATCTGAACCCGGTTATGAGAATCTATGATCAGATAGCCGAAGCCATAGTCCTGCATCAAGAGGCACCCAGAGAAGAAGCAAGGAAAAAAGCGATTGAACTCTTGGCAAAGGTGCGAATACCGGCTCCTTTGACAGTGGCGCAATACTATCCACACGAACTTAGCGGAGGAATGAGGCAGCGTGCGCTCATCGCAATGGCAATATCATGCAACCCTGAGCTACTAATTGCCGACGAACCAACGACAGCTCTCGACGTAACTGTGCAGGCACAGGTCCTCGAGCTGATAAAGCAGCTCAAACGCGAAATGAATATGGCACTGATGTTGATCACCCATGACCTTGGAATTGTGGCTGACACATGTGATAGAGTCTGTGTGATGTACGCAGGGGAGATCGTAGAGGAAGGCGATGTCTACGAGATATACAAAGAGCCAAAGCATCCTTACACGATGGGGCTTCTGAAGTCGACGCTGAGCATAGACGAGTTCAAGGAAAGCTTGGTGACAATAGAGGGAGTAGTTCCAGACCTCACCAATCCCCCTCAGGGATGCAGATTCCACCCAAGATGTTCGAATGTATCGGACCGATGTCGGGAAGCCTCGCCACCCACGGTTGAAGTAGGCAAGAACGCTAGGGTTTCGTGTTGGTCATATGCGTGAGTTGGAAATGAGCAAAGAGCATCTTGTCACAGTGAAGAATCTCAAGAAGTATTTTCCTGTTGAGAAAGGACTATTCAGGCGCAGAAGACAGTCCCTCAAGGCTGTCGACGACGTAAGCCTCGGAATTGGCAAGGGAGACAATCTAGCGCTAGTAGGGGAGAGTGGATGTGGAAAGACCACAACGGCCAGACTTATCCTCAGGCTACTGGACCCTACATCTGGTTCAGTCTACTTCGCGGGAAAAAGTGTGTTCAATCTATCTGAGAAGGAGTTGAGGTCACTCCGGCCGCAGATGCAGTTGGTCAGTCAGGACCCATATGCCTCTCTCAACCCGAGAAAGACTATTAGACAGATTCTGAGCAAGCCGTTCAGGCTGCACACAGACATGTCGAGTAATGAGATTGAGGATAAAATTCTTCGGCTATTGGAAATTGTGGGTTTGAGCCCACCGGAGCTGTTTGTGGATAGGCATCCTCATGAGTTTAGCGGCGGGCAGAGGCAACGCATCTGTATTGCGAGAGCGATAGCTTTGGATCCTCCGTTTGTTGTGGCAGACGAACCAGTTTCTGCCCTCGATGTGTCCGTGAGGGCGCAGATTCTGAACCTGCTTAAAGATTTGCAGGCAAGGTTGGGGATCACATATCTATTCATTACGCATGATCTTGCAGTCGTCAGATCTGTGAGCAATAGAATTGCTGTGATGTACTTGGGGAAGCTTGTTGAGGTGGGAGTGGTTTCTGGCTTGTTCAAGGCTCCACTTCATCCGTATACTGAGGCTTTGCTCTCAGCTACTCCCATTCCTGATCCGGAGCGGAGCAGATCGAAACAAAGGATCATTCTGCGTGGCGACGTTCCTTCGCCTATCGACCCGCCCCCGGGATGCCGCTTCCACACAAGATGTCCGCTTGCTGTGGACGAGTGCAAGGTATCGGAACCTGTGCTGCGTGAAGTGGAAGATGGACTTGTTGCCTGCCACCTTCGATCATGAGAGAGACCGCCTGTGAAGCGCTGTTGAGCATCTGGAGTCGTATGGTGACGCTCTCTTCTCGACAGAGTGGGACAGATGAAAAAGACTATAGCTTCAAACAGGGTCTTTCGGCCGGGTAGCCATGGGTTCTGTGCTTAGACTGGTTGCTAGACGAATCGTTCAAGCGATTCCCCTAATCTTCATTGTGATCACTATCAACTTCATAATCATTCATACGGCCCCTGGCGATCCGACGTACATACTCCTCGGAGAAGCTGCAACAAAGGAGTATGTTGAAGCAATGAGAGCCAGATTCGGCCTGGATAAACCTTTGTATTTGCGGTATTTTGTTTATGTTTCCAATGTGATCCAAGGGGATCTCGGCTACTCTTTGCTGAGAGCTCAATCTGTAAGTTCTCTGATAGTGGAGCGCCTTCCGGCCACTCTTCTGCTGATCTTCTCAGCGATGTGCATATCTGTAATATTGGGTGTGTTCCTAGGGGTGACCGCTTCCAAGAAGCCTTATTCGTTGAAGGACAATCTTGCGACTGGCATAGCTCTCTTCGGAGTTTCCACGCCCACCTTCTGGCTGGGCCAGATGCTGCTCATAGCTTTGGCCATTTACACAGGGCTTTTTCCAGCTTCCGGGCTGATGACTCTGAGGACTGAGTTGAGAGGTCTTGATCATGTGCTCGACATCCTGCACCATTTGGTGTTGCCAGCAGTTACGTTGGCGGCGTTTCATCTCGCGTTCATAGCCAGATTGACGAGAGCGAGCATGCTTGAGGTCCTGGGTCAGGACTTCATCATTACAGCGCGTTCGAAGGGCCTGGATGAACGCGCGGTCACGTACAGGCATGGGTTGAGGAATGCTCTGCTGCCCGTAACTACATACGTTGGATTGAGCTTAGGAATGCTCTTTGCAGGAGCAATACTGACTGAGAGCGTGTTCGCCTGGCCAGGCATGGGCACCCTCCTTTTCGACTCGCTCCGGCTGAGAGACTATCCCGTGCTGATGGGAGTGTTCATCTTCGTTTCTATCATGGTGATAATCTCGAACCTCATCGTTGACATTCTCTACGGCATCCTCGACCCAAGAATCAAGAGTCGTTAAGCCATGGCTCAGGAGAGGCCCACCTTCACGGAGAGGCACGAAGCGATGAGGAATTCCGTTGCCCTCCCAATGGGTAGGTTCTGGAGGCAGTACCGAAAGAATCGAGCGGCAGTGGTTGGGCTCTTTCTCCTTGTTGGCGTTTGTGCAGTCGCTTTGGCTGCGCCAATCATAACGTGGCACCCTCCCCTCAAGAGCGCGGTAGGCGGTGCCTTCGTTCCACCGACGGTGGGATATCCGTTCGGCACGGACGACCTAGGTAGAGACATTTACAGTAATGTGATCTACGGCGCCAGAACTTCGCTGATGGTTGGTCTCCTAGCAGCGGGCATGTCGGCCCTTATTGGTATCTTTGTCGGAGCGACTTCTGGCTACTACGGTGGAAAGATCGACGACCTCCTGATGAGAACCTGTGAAGTATTCCTTGTTTTGCCTACGTTTCTGTTGGCGTTGATAATTGTTGCTGTCTTTGGTACGAGCATCAACAACATTATTTTTGCGATTGCGATTGTGAGCTGGCCCAGAACGGCCCGTCTGC
>Ga0315312_1001377_pt1 | contig 19203 bp, 17 predicted proteins | sample TDP7_MG_FD_203629 | JGI IMG/M metagenome (GOLD analysis project Ga0315312, IMG submission 203629) | Freshwater sediment microbial communities from Lake Towuti, South Sulawesi, Indonesia - TDP7 | ecosystem: Environmental > Aquatic > Freshwater > Lake > Sediment | place: Indonesia: South Sulawesi... | reverse complement strand
GAACGCTTGTCGAAGGGTGCGTTGCGAGCCGCTCATGCTTCGACAAGCTCAGCACGAACGGCTGTGGATTCAGGCTGCAGTGTCCATACAATTATGGACTGATTAGTAATATATGCCGAGCAAAGAGAGTGCTCCATTTGACCCAGAAAAAATTTTTCAACTGGGAATCGTGGTCAAGAATATTGATGAAACCATACAGTTTTACAAAGAGGTATTCGGCATCGGCCCTTTTGAGATTCGAGAGGTCAATTATCCCAATGCCATATACTATGGCCAAAAAGCTGGGTATCGGGGGAAGAGAGCGTTTGCCAAATTGGGTCCCCTTACGTTCGAGCTCATCGAACTTATCGAAGGGAAGACTATTCATGAAGCTTTCCTGAAGGAGAAAGGAGAAGGGCTACATCATATCGGGTTTGAGGTAAGAGATTTGCGGGATAGTGTGCAGCAGGCCGAGAGGCGGGGCTTGAAGGTCATCCAGGGGTTTACGAGAGAGGACGGCAGCGGTTTCGCTTACCTGGATTCAGACAGAATTGGCGGTGTCATTTTTGAGCTGATCCAGAGGCCCACTCAGAGGCCTTAGGGGGAAATCGGCACTTGTAAAGAAGGTTGTCTAACTTTATATCAGGAGGAAGCAAATGGAAAAGAAAGAAATTTTTTCTGGGGTGACTCGCAGGGATTTTATTTACCTGAGCGGACTGGCCGTAGCCGGGATGACCTTGGCCGGAGTTCCAGAAATTGGTCACGGGCAAGAAAAGAAGCCAAAGTACGGAGGCAGATTGCGCGTTGGCGAACGCTACGGTTCCATGGGACTGGATGCCCATAAGAATCTACACATCATGGATTGCTTTAATTATCTCCTGATGTATAATTCCCTTACAATTATGGGTTCACTACCTGAGGCGAAGATTTATCCTGATCTAGCCAAATCATGGGAAATCTCCGCTGATGGAAGAGAATACATCTTTGCCCTGAGGGAAGGGGTGAAATTTCATCACGGGAAGGAGCTGGACACCGGCGATGTGAAATATTCCATTGAACGCATCATAAATCCGGCCACCCGATCGCCCCAAGCCTTTGCCTTCCGGTGGGTTGATTCCATTCATAGCATCGATAAATATCATCTCAAAATCAAGCTGAAAGAGCCCTTTGGGCCACTTTTAACGGCCCTGACCATTCGAAGTTGCCCCATTATTCCGGCAGGTTGGGAGCCAACCGGGACGAAACCAGCGCCCGGGACAGGGCCTTTTGTATTGAAGTCTTTCGTTCCCAACGAAACCACTGAATTTACCCGGTTTGATCAGTATTGGGAAGTCGATGAAAAGACGGGCGATCATCTCCCTTACCTAGATAGTATCTACGTGAAAAAAATTGTAGATCCTACCGTCCGTTGGACTGCCCTTCGGGCAGGAGACGTAGATTACATACCAGAGCCACCGAGAAAGGAAGCTCTTGAGGCAAGGAAGAGGCCGGTACCGGGTATATATATGATATTTCCCGAGGCCATTGGAAACACATGGATGTTCTTTAATGTAAGCAAACCCCCTTTTAGTAACAAGAAGGTGCGCCAAGCCGTTGCCTCTGCTATCGATAAGAAGGAGCTTGTCCAGGCTGCCCATTGGGGCTTAGGAGAACCGATCAACCAGCCTTTTCTGAAACGTTCCTGGATGTACATCCCTGTTAAGGACCGGGAAATGGACTTGATCAAAGCCAAACAGCTTCTAGTTGAAGCGGGGCATGCAAAAGGATTTGAAACCGAATTCCTTCAGAGTTCTGCCCTTCCCTATGACATTGCGGCTTGTGAATATGTTATGGGGCAAATTAAGAAAATAGGGATTGAGGCCAAGATGAAGGTTGTCGACAGAGCAGCCTTTACTAGATATGTGATAGATGGAGAATACTTTATTACGATTAATTCAATTGGCGAAAGAATGGACCCGGACGATGCTTACTACATGTGGCTTCATTCGGGGGAGATGGGTAAGAATAATTGGTCTCGGTATAGCAATAAAGAACTCGATGGTTTACTGGAGAATGGTCGAACGACCTGGAAGTGGGAGGATCGGGTGCCAATTTATAGGAAAGCGCTGGAAATTATCCAAGAGGACGTTCCCATCCTGTACCTTGCCAAGTCAGTCGTGCCCCTGGTTTTCAGGGACTATGTCAAAGGGTTTGAAGGGGGTGCGTCTGTATGGTACGGCTATTACCGCGGCGGAATGAAAAATGTTTGGCTGGACAAGTAGCCTCTATAAGAATTCTTACAGCCGGCTTTTCCCTTTTTGAAGATGGTAATCAAGCGGCGATTTTGTTTATCGCTTGGCGTGAGGACGTAAGCCTTTTTTGATTTATTAATTCTAATAACAAAAAATATTTAAATAAAACCATTACAGAAGAAAGAAGGGTTGGTGCTTCGAATATTTATGGTAATCGTAGGGGGGAGGTGATTCTTAATAAAGAGGAATAAACCAGCAGGAACAACGGTTTTACGTTAGTCCTAAGCTTCTAAATTTTTTAAAGAGGTTGAAGAAAATCTGCTATGTTAACCGCATCTTAATGATCTTTATCACAGGAGGGCAAGAAAGCATGGCACTGCATGAAGAGCTGTCCATACGGATTTATCGGGATATGGTTCGTACCAGGACCCTGGACGAACAGATGATCAAAAACGCCCGCGGAGGGATTATGCGCCCTCCATGGCACAGTGGCCTGGGGGAGGAGGCAATCGTCGGCCCGGTGGCTCTTCTCAATAGGGACGACTATGTCACTTACACTCACCGCGGGGCCTATGTTTGGATCGCCAAGGGTATGGACATGAAAGAGATTGTGGCGGAGTTCTATGGCAAAGCCACTGGCTGTTCCAAAGGCAAGGGGGGCACTCATATTTCCAAGCCCAGTTTGGGCATCTTCGGCCGCGCCGGTAGCCAAGGAGGCCATTTCGTCTTGGCCGTGGGGATGGCCCTGGCCGCCAAGTTTAAAGCGAAAGGGCAGGTAGTCCTTTCCTTCTTCGGAGACGGCTGTGGAACGAGGGGAACGCTGCACGAAGCGATGAATTATGCTTCGATCCATAAGCTACCCATTCTTTGGGTTTGTGAAAACAATGGTTTTTCTGTCTCGGTGAGCATTGATAAATGCTGGGCTATCGAAGAAATCGCCAAAATAGCAGATAATTATGCCATGCCTGGCAAGACAGTGGACGGGAATGATGTAGTGGTGCTGACCGAAGCGGCTCAAGAATTCCTAACCCGGGCAAGGAAAGGGGAGGGACCCAGCTTGCTGGAGATGAAGACCTACCGCTGGCGAGCTCATGTGGAAGGCACTACCACCAGATACATGCCCAAAGAAGAAATTGAAGAATGGAGGAAGAAGGACCCTATCCTAAGCTTTGAGCAGCTGCTAATAAATCAGGGTCTTCTTAAGGAGAAGGATATCATCAAGATCCGAGGCGATGCCGAGGCCGAAGTGCAGGAAGCTCAGAAGTTTGCCGAGAATAGCCCGGATCCAGCCCCTGAGGATGGCTTATCTGATCTATATGCTGACTCTCAGGCGTAGATGGTGAAAAAACTAATGGAATCAGAAATTAGAAAGGGGATAATGAATATGCGAGAGATAACTATGGGTGATGCTATACAAGAGGCAATCGCAGAAGAGATGAGGCGGGATGAAAGGGTATATACGATAGGATATGCCGTAGGTCCGCATGCTGGATCCATCATGCGTCCTTTTACAGGTGTCTATGATGAATTTGGGCCTGAACGTGTTCGGGAGACGGGGATTATCGAGCCCATGGTTGCTGGATCGAGTGTAGGAGCTGCTTTGGCTGGTATGCGGCCCATTGCTGATTTTTCGGCTGTGGATTTTATGTTTCCTGCCTTGAACGAGATTCTGGGTTTCGCGGGAATGTGGCGCTATGAACATGGCGGTGCCGATAACATGACCATCCCCCTTGTCTTCCGCGGTGCGATTAGGAATTATGGTGGCTTGGGAGCGGAGCATTCCCGGGCGCCGATCGCGCTTTTCTGGCATGCTCCAGGTCTTAAGCTGGCGATCCCTTCGACCCCGTACGATGCTAAAGGTTTATTGAAAACAGCCATCCGCGATGACAACCCCGTGGTTTTTTTGGAGCCCGCTCGTCTTTACCAGGTGAAGGGCCCGGTTCCGGAAGAGGAGTACCTTGTTCCTTTTGGGCAGGCCAATATCCGCAGGGAAGGGAAAGATGTTACCATCGTAGCCGTTGGCTATATGGTGACCTTGTCGCTCCAGGCGGCGGGAGATTTAGAGAAAGAGGGCATCGCTGCGGAAGTAATTGACCCCCGGACCCTGGAGCCCTTGGATATCGACACCATATTGGGCTCGGCGAAGAAAACTGGTCGGCTGGTGATTGTGGATGAAGACCATATCCGGTGTGGGGTCGGCGCAGAGATCGCCTTCCAGGTTCAGGAGCAGATTTTCAAGTCTTTGAAAGCCCCGGTGAAAAGGGTGGGCAATTTGAATCGGCCGCATCCGGTGAACCAGGGCATGATCCATTATGTAATGCCCACCAAAGAGAAGATCATTGCTGCCGTGAAAGAGACCCTGGCGGTAGTCTGATGAGTCAGGTTTTGTAAAGAAGAGATCGGAGAGAGAAATGGTAGTGGAAGTGACTATGCCCAAATTGGGCGATGAGATGATTGAAGGGGCCATCGTGCAGTGGCTCAAGAAAGAGGGCGAAAGAGTCAACAAGTGGGAGCCTTTGTTAGTCGTAGAGACTGGTAAGGCAGCCATCGAGGTGGAAGCGGAAGTCACCGGGATTCTGAAGAAAATCCTGGTTCCTGAGAAAACTGAGCATATTCCGATAGGGCAAGTAATTGCCATAATTGAAACGGAAACTTAGCAGGATGGTGGGAATATGGCAGAAGATCACGGCGCAGAAGTAGAGCGGAGAGAAAATCCTGTGAGGGAAGCCATCCCTTTGAAAGGGTGGCGCAAGGCCATGGCGGACCTCATGCTTCGTAGCCATTCGGAATATGCGGAAGTCACGCAGATGAGGGAAGTAGACTTTAGTGAAATGATGCAGCTGCGGCAAACCTTTGTCAGTGACTTAGAGAACAGGTATGGGGTGCGGGTAACATATACCCATCTCTTGGTGAAGGCCGCAGCCCAGGCTCTGCGGCAGCATCCCATCGTCAATTCCTCATTGGTGGAGGGGGAGATTAGAATTCTGGAAGATATTAACATTGCCATTGCCGTAGCTCTGGATGATGGGGGTCTGCTGGCGCCAGTAATCCGGCAGGCAGACCGCCTCTCCCTTATAGAAGTAGCCCGGAGGGCAAACAGGTTGACGGAGCAGATCAGGGCGAGGAGGTTTAGCCTGAATGATCTGAAAGGGGGAACTTTTACCGTAAGCAACGCTGGGATGTACGGCACGGATTTTGTGACTGTTCTGATCACTCCGCCACAAAGTGCTGCCTTAGGGATAGGGCGTATCATGCGCAAGCCGGTAGTGAGGGATGAAGAGATTGTCATTCGGTCGATGATGGGGTTGAGCTTGACCTATGATCATCGGGTATTCGCCGGGGCGACGGCAGCCCAGTTTTTTGCCACTTTGCAGGAATTGATTGAGAACACGGCAAAAATTGATTTTGGTCTTTGAAAATCTCGGATGAACCACTGTATTCGAAACGCTGTGATCTTGTCAAAGGCGGCAGAAAATCCTATGAAGTGTGCAACAATTTATTTTTCCCAGACAGGAAACACAAAAAAGGTTGCGCAAGCCATATGCCGGGGGATCAAGTCAATAACCGGCCAATGTGACCTGCTTAGGATTCAGGATGCCGATATAAGGAATCTGACGGCCTACGACCTCATTGGCCTGGGTAGCCCGGTTTTTGTCTTCAAACCCCCGATCAATGTCAGTATTTTTATGAGCCGTATGAGTGCTTTAAAGGGTAAGCGGTGTTTCATCTTCGCCACCCACGGAGGGCATCCGGGTAATTTCATGCCGGCCGCGGCAAAGATCCTAAGGCACCAGGGGCTGGTAGTGATCGGAATCTTTGACTGCGATGGTGACGTAACCAGGCCTTTTTATCCTTATCCATTTTGGACTGGCAGTCACCCTGACGAAATCGATTTGCGGGCAGCTGCCAGCTTTGGGAAGGAGATGGTTGAACGCAGCCAGAGGATATCCATGGGGGAGCAGGTCCCCTTGCCCCAATTTGAATGGCTTGAAGATAGTCTGTATTATAGAAGCGTAAAGGTTTGGGACGCAAATAAAATAAGGTCTAAGGAATTCATCGTGCCTATGAGCCTGGATAGGATTAAATGTACATATCCTGAATGTCATCTATGTGTCGATCACTGCCCCATGCAGGCCATTAACCTATCGGTCACCCCAGCTGTCTTCAGAAAGGGTTGTATTTCCTGTCTCTTCTGCGAAAAAATATGCCCTAGCGGGGCGATTGAGATTGATGAAGATTTTATAGAAAAACGGTGGAAGATTGCCGCAGAAGGATTTAAGGAACGCGGTTATCCTGAATTCTTCGAAAGAGCAAAAAATGAGTTGATTGGAAATAGAAGCACTCTCTTCCGAAAACTCAACGAGGTGGACCTTAGCGATCCAGCCAAGATCTACAATAGAGTGCGGTTCCAAAGGCCAAGATTCATCATTTCTTGAGTAGGAGGTCATAGTTCGTCAGAAAAAATTTGTCGGCTGGGGCTTAAGATGATCAATTAGCTGAGGAGAAAAGTTACCTGCCATTGTGAAAAAAATCGAAAAGGAAAAAATTTTCCTTAGAGGAGGGAAAGGATGATGAAGGATAAGAAAGAAGATTCCGGAAGGTTGACCCGCAGGGAGTTTCTTTACCTGAGCGGCGTGGGCATGGCCGGGATGACCTTCGCTAGCCTTCCCGAATTGGGCCAGGCGACAGAAAAAAAGCCAAAATACGGAGGCAGATTGCGGGTGGCTGAACGCCATGGTTCCTCAGGGCTGGATGCCCATAGAAATCAAATTTTTATGGATTTCAATAATTATACTTTGATGTACAACGCCCTTACAATCATGGGGCCGCTGCCGCAGGTAAACATTTACCCCGACTTAGCCAATTCGTGGGAAATTTCCCCGGATGGAAGAGAATACACCTTTCCCTTAAGGGAAGGGGTTAAATTTCACCACGGGAAGGAACTGGATAGCGGCGATGTGAAGTACTCGATCGAGCGGGTGACGAATCCGGCCACCCGATCGCCCCGGGCGTTTGCTTACAAGTGGATCAATTCGGTCGATATCATTGATAAGTATCATCTCAAAATCAGGCTGAAAGAGCCCTTTGGCCCCTTTTTAACCACCCTGACCATCCAGAACTGCCCCATCATTCCGGCTGGTTGGGAACCGACGGCGACGAAACCGGCCCCGGGTACAGGGCCTTTTGTTTTTAAGTCTTTCGTTCCCAACGAAACCACCGAATTTACCCGATTTGATCAATATTGGGAGGTAGATGAAAAAACAGGTAATCGCCTTCCTTATTTGGACAGCATCTATGTGAAAAAAATTGTTGATCCGGCCGTTCGCTGGGTTGCCGTTCGGGCTGGTGACGTAGATTACACGGTGGACCCCCCAAAGAAAAGCGTTATTGAGGCCATAAAGAATCCCATACTGGGAATAGTGATCAAAGTCGCCCCGCCTATTGGGACTCAGTGGGTATTCATTAATGTCAGTAAACCCCCTTTTGATAACAAGAAGGTGCGTCAAGCGCTTGCTTATAGTATTGACAAAAAGGAGCTTGTTAACGTTGTCCATTATGGTCTGGGAGAGACGATCAACAATCAGGCTTTTCTAAACCGTTCGCGGATGTATATTCCTATTGAAGACAGAGAAGTTGATCTGGCCAAAGCCAAACAGCTCCTGGCTGAAGCCGGTTATCCCAATGGGTTTAAAACAGAATTTTTCGAGTATTCCTATGTCAGGTATACCGACGCTGCTCAATCGGTCATCGGCCAATTAAAAAGGATAGGAATTGAGGGGTCGATGATCGTTATAGATAACGCCCCTTGGATTGTAAAAATGAGAAAGGGGGAGTATAGCATTTCAGCGATCGGGGATAGTGAGAGGCTTGACCCGGATGACGCCTACTACATGCGCATGCATTCGAGCGAGATCGGAAAGAACAACTGGTCCAGGTACAGCAACAAGGAACTCGATGAATTACTCGAGAAAGGCCGAGCCACCTGGAAATGGGAGGATCGGGTGCCCATTTACAAAAAGGTGGCCGAAATCATAAAAGAAGACCTTCCCATCCTATATCTTTTAAAACCGAGCATACCCATTGCCATTCGAGACTATGTCAAAGGGCATGAATTTGGTGCAGCTACCTGGTTTGGTTATTACGGCGGCGGATTGAAGAAGGTTTGGTTCGATAAGTAGATTTCAGTTGAATGTCCCTAAATGGTTTGGAAAAAAGTGAAGAATTGGAATTAGCGAAAGGAGACCTCTGATGCTAGTGAATAAAGAAAGAATGTTGCAGAAAATGAAAGAGTTTAACCTGGATGTCCTTATTGCCTCCCACCCGGAAAACGTGAGTTACCTGGCTAATTTTCAGAGCCACCTTCCTTACATGTACCGTTTTTTAAATGTCGAAAGTTTTGCCCTTTTTCCCAGGAGGGCGGACATTGCCCCAGCCTTGATTATCTCCAAGGGTGATATTGCCTGGGCAGCGAGATACCCATCCTGGATGCCAGAGGTTTTCACCTTCGGCAATCCTTTTTACAATGTTAATCCGGAAGGAACCTTGAGCGAAGGAGAAGCAAGATATAAGCAGATTTTGGATGATCATGGGAAGGCTGCTCTCACTGCCGGGGAAGTAATTGTCAAGGCATTAAAACAAAAAGGGTTGGACAGGGGAAGGATTGGGCTGGATGAAGAGAATGTCTATCCTGCGACCCGCGAGCAGATTGTCAGCGGATTGCCCCAGGCGACGATATTGGAGGCCTTTGAACTGTTCCGAGTCATCCGCATGGTCAAGACAACGGAAGAACTGGAACGGATAAAAACTGTGGGCCTTCTGAATGAAAGGGCGGCCCAATCGGTCCTCAACCATCTTGCCGAGGGCGCATCCGAAGAGGAACTTACCCAACATTTTCTGGACTGCATCGCCAAAGAGGGGGCGATATTTGAGTTTTGGAATACAGCTGCGGGAACACAATCTTCAATGACCATCATGTCCTACGGACACCATCACCCACGCTCAGGATACAAATTGAAAAAGGGAGATATGTTCCGTTATGATGGAGGATGCATCTATAATAAATATCATGCCGACGCCGGAGGCTGTGCGGTATTGGGCACCCCAACCCAGAAGCAGAAGGCCCGTTATCGGGGCATTGAGGCTGGGATGGAGAAGGCCATGGAACTTCTCCGTCCGGGTGCCATTCCATCTAAGCTATTCGAGGAGACCGCGAAGGCAGTGGAGAAGGCAGGCATTAAAGACTACACGAAACTGGCTCACTTTTCCGGCCACGGGATAGGAATTGAAGCCAGAGACTATCCCATTTTTACCAAACCAATGAAGGCCACCAGTCCTTTTCTTCCGGGCACCTATGACCTGCCCATCGAAGAAGGAATGGTCATTAACATTGAGGTGCCTTATGGGGAATTGGGTCTGGGTGGGTTTCAGGTGGAATATACCTTACTGGTAAAGAAGGACGGGTGCGAGAAGCTTTATCCCCATGAAAGAGAGCTGGTCGTTCGTTAAAACCCCTGCCTTCCGATTGCCGGGGGATGCCAGGGAAAAGGCCATTTGCTAAGTTTCACTAAGGAGGGGGAAAGAGTGGTTAAAATAAGAGATTTAAGTTACACCATGCAAAATTACAGTATGGAGCCGAATGAGGTGAAAATCACCCACTTGAGTCATGCCGAAAGCCAAAGGAGAAGAGCGAAAATTCTCGGCCTGCGCACCGACCAGCTGACGCCCTTCGGAGCTAATGATCACATAATAACCTTGAGCCATGCCGGCACGCACGTGGATGCTCCCTGGCATTTTGGACCGACAACGGCTGGCAAGCCGGCAAAGAAGATCGACCAAGTTCCCCTGGAATGGTGCTATGGAAACGGGGTCCTCTTAGATTTCAGCCAATCGAAAAAGCCGGGGGAAGCGATCTTAATAGAGGATCTTAAAAAAGAACTCCGGCGGATTGGCTACACCCTGAAGCCCATGGACATCGTCATGATTCGGACAGGGGCAGAAGATTATGAAGACGACCCCCGGTTTGCGGAAATGGCCTCGGGCCTGGTTAAGGAATCGCTCCTGTGGTTGCTGGATCAGGGGATCAAGCTGGTCGGAACCGACGCCTTTACCCTTGATATTCCCATCCCCAGGATGGTTGAAGAATTAAAGAAGGGCAACAAGGATGCCTTTTTCCCCGTTCACTATGCTGGGCGGGAAAGGGAATACATCCACGCCGAGAAACTTTCCAACTTAAGAAGCCTGCCCCATCCGGTCGGCTTCAGGGTCGCCATGTTTCCCATAAAAATCGATGAGGGGGCCGGAGGATGGGCCAGGGCCGTGGCTATTGAAGGCGAAGGGACACTTACGAAAATGCCCGAGCTCCTCGACCTCAGCGTCCCTATCATGTCCCAAAGTATGGAACGGTATGACATTACCGTGGATCATATCACCCACGAGGAAGGAGCGAGGAGGTTGGCCAAAAGGTATGGAATCAGCCTAAAATTAGTGCCCACGCCCGATCTCTATGCCAACGATGAAGTCTCATGTTCCAGCCATGCTGGGAGTCATGTGGACGCTCCCTGGCATTTTGGGCGGATCGTGGAGGGCAAGCCGGCCAAGACCATAGACCAGGTTCCCCTGGAATGGTGTTACGGAGATGGTGTCTTGCTGGATTTTTCCCACAAGAAGGCCTATGATCCCGTCACAGCCTTCGACCTGATGCGAGAGCTTGATCGGATCGGTTATGACCTCAAACCCGGAGATATCGTCCTAATCCGCACGGGGGCTGAGGATCATTTTTTCGATGACCCCAATTTTAACGAGGTGGCCACAGGACTGAGTGGCGATGCGCTTATGTGGTTGGGCGATAAAGGCATCATCATGACGGGGACCGATTCCTTCACCATGGACATATCGATTGAGATCATGTCCCAGAAGCTTAAAGGCGGCGACAAAGCGGCTTATTTCCCCGTGCATAGAGGTGGGATCCTCAAAGAGAGTTGTCATGCGGAAAAGCTATATAATTTGAAAAAACTCCCCCGGCCTTTCGGGTTCAAAGTCGCTATGTTCCCCATTAAGCTGGAAAAGTGTTCCGGAGCATGGACCCGAGCTGTGGCCATTCTTTGAAGATTGTGCCGAAATTGAAAATGGAGGAAAATTGATTATATGCGCGCGCTATTTGTTCTTACCCCTGCGGAATCTAAGAGATTAATCGGGAAAGCTGTCGCCGAGATGGAAGAGGTAAAAAGAGCCAGAGAATATGACAGGATGCTCATCGGACACGGATCGACCAATGTATTTGTGGCTGAAGCTATATTGGGAAAGGAAAAGTTTTCTGAGCTGATGAATCGGGATATGTACCTCTCCGGAGTCATCATGAGAGGAATTCTTTGCACCACTTTAGGGGAGGAAAAACCACCAATCCTGGTGCTGAATCGAGGGGTGGTAGAGCCGCCGGCTCCCACAATGGATGCACTCTTGCGCGACTTCGGGCGGGACTCGGTCTTCATCAAAGGGGCCAATGCTGTAGACTCGGAGGGAAATGCGGCCGTTTTTATGGCCCACCCGGAGGGGGGAACCATTGGATGGGCGATAGGGACAATCTTAGCCCGGGGGATCCGCCTCATCGTTCCGGTGGGTCTGGAGAAATTGATCCCTTCGGTCAAAAAGGCCGTCACCCTATGTGGCCAACAGACCTTTGATTATTGCTTGGGACTAAGAGTGGGATTAATCCCCCTGTCGGGAGCAAAGGTGGTCACAGAGGTTGAAGCCTTGAAGATCCTCGCAGGGGTCGAATCCTTTCATGTGGCCTCGGGGGGTTGCAGTGGTTCGGAAGGTGCCGTGACACTGGTGGTGGAAGGAGATGTGGGGGGTGTGGAAAAGACAATCCAGCTTATCGAATCGATTAAGGGTGAGCCGCCATTAGCGCCCCGGAAAGCGATCTGCCTTACTTGTGTTCCTTCTTCTCCGGCCCAGCCCAAAGATTATAAATTCGATGGGTTTCCCCCGCGTTGCGCTCATCAAGGGAGAATGGAGAAGGACATCCCCCCGTACCTAAGGAATCGCTGAATGGTCGGATTAATTGAGGGCTGGTAATAACCTTGCCTTTGGATCATCCGTTTGGCTTTGGTGAGGGATTCTGAGAACTCGAGGAATTAAGCCGTGACTATTATCATCTATATGATGAAAAGGATCATCTACATTATTCCAGTAATTTTCTTACTGACAGTTTTTGTCTTTGCCATGCTCCATTTGCTCCCCGGAAATCCAGCAGACATCCTTTTGGCCGGAGAAGGAGGGGCGGAAGATCCTGTTGTCCGGGCTGCTTTGATGAAGGAATTGGGCTTAGACCAACCTCTGCCAGTGCAATATGGAATATGGTTATGGCGGGCGCTGCATGGGAATTTTGGCAAGTCAGTCTATTCTCAGGAAGAGGTATTTATCTTAATCCTCAGCAGGTTTCCCGCCACTCTGATGTTAGCATTTTCGGCCATGATTGTCTCAATCCTCGTGGCCTTGCCCGCAGGGATCATCTCTGCAGTAAAGAGACAGAAGCCCGCCGACTATGCGGCGATGACTTTTGCTCTGCTGGGAATTTCCCTCCCGGAATTTTGGTTCGGGATCATTCTGATTTTGGCCTTCTCATTATGGCTGCGCTGGCTTCCTTCCATGGGTTTTTTAAGCCCCTTCGAAGACTTCTTGGGATCTTTAAGATTTTTGATATTGCCATCCGTGGCTCTGGGCTTGCGTATGGCTGGAGTGGTCACCCGGATGACTCGGTCAAGCATGTTGGATGAATTGGGCCAAGATTATGTGAGGACGGCTCGGGCCAAGGGATTACCCGAAAGAACCGTCATCATCCTCCATACCTTGAAGAATGCCCTGATTCCCACGGTGACCATTGTGGGCTTGCAGTTTGGAACCATCTTAGGCGGAAGCGTAGTTATCGAAATGGTTTTCAGCTGGCCGGGAGTCGGTCAGCTTCTTATCGAATCCATTTTAACCCGCGATTACCTGGTTGTTCAGGCTGCGGTCCTTTTAATCGCTTGTTTTTTTCTCTTTGTGAATCTTCTCGTAGATTTTATCTATACCATCTTAAACCCCAGGGTGGCCCTCGAATAGAGGCTCCTCCTGCCTCTCATGAGGGAAGGCGAGGGGATGGATTGAATGAGAATATTGAACCACATTTCCGTTGCGGATGCCGCGCTGCCTGTTAGACTCACATTGAGCAAGCTGCTTGCCCGTTTTCGGGACCGCTTCGCCGAATTTAGGAAGAGTCGACTGGCCTTCCTGGGCATCCTCCTCGTGATCTGCGTAGTGGTGATTGCCCTCCTAGCCCCTTTGATCCAAATGCACGATCCCTTGCAACAGAATGTCGGTAACCGCCTGCAAAGACCGAGTTTCGAACACATCTTTGGCACGGACCATTTTGGCCGGGATGTGTGGGCCCGGATTGTGCACGGAGCGAGGGTTGCCCTGTCGGTCGGGATCATCGCCGTGAGCATCGGAATCTTTTTTGGCCTGCCCATCGGAGCGGTGGCCGGATATTACCGCGGCAAAGTGGATGAGGTGATCATGCGGGTCATGGACGCGTTTCTTGCTTTTCCTCCCATTCTCTTGGCCCTGGCAGTTGTGGTCATTTTGGGCAGCTCGCTCTTTAATACCATGATCGCCATCGGGATTGTTTATATCCCCCGCTTTGCCCGAGTTATTCGCGGGTCGGTCCTGGTGGAGAGAGAAAAAGAATATGTCGAGGCAGCCAAGATGATTGGGGAATGGAATCTCTCCATTCTCTTTCGGCAAATCCTTCCGAACTGTTTGTCTCCTCTGATCGTGCAGGCCACTGTTTTCATCGCTTATGCCATCCTAACAGAAGCTGCTTTGAGTTTTCTTGGCCTGGGAATCGCCCCGCCTAATCCGAGCTGGGGTTCGATGCTGAATGAGGCAAGATTGTTTATGGAAAGTGATCCACTTTTAGCGATTATTCCAGGCCTATCCATTTCCTTCACCGTCTTAGGTTTCAATCTTTTTGGAGATGGGCTAAGGGATATCTTGGATCCAAGGTTGGCCGAACGATAAACGAAAGGAATGAAGGATCGACCCGGTGGATGATATCTTGCTGAGCATCCGCAACCTGGTCACAGAATTCACCTTGAAGAAGGGAACGCTAAGAGCGGTGGATCATGTTTCCTTCGACTTGAGAAAGGGCGAAACCTTCGGACTCGTTGGAGAATCTGGTTGCGGCAAAAGTGTCACAGCCCTTTCCATCCTCCGGCTTAACCCTTCACCTCCGGCACGTTCAGTGGGGGAAATTGTTTTTGCCGGCGAGAATCTTCTATCCAAGCCGCTGGCGGAAATGAGAACTCAAATTAGAGGAAGAAAGATTTCCATGATCTTCCAGGAACCCATGACTTCCTTGAATCCTGCCCTGACCATCGAAAGACAGATTTGCGAAACCATTATGCTTCACCAAAACCTCAACAAGAATGAAGCCCGGCAAAAAGCGATCGAAATGCTGGATCTGGTAAGTATCCCATCGCCGAGAGAACGATTGAAAAGTTATCCCCATGAATTCAGCGGGGGAATGCGCCAGAGAGTCATGATCGCCATGGCTCTTTCCTGCAACCCTTCTTTGTTGATCGCCGATGAGCCTACCACGGCCCTGGATGTCACGATTCAGGCCCAGTTCTTGGATTTGCTGATCGATATAATGCAAAAATTTAAGATGTCTTTGATTTACATTACCCACGACCTATTTGTCATTAGCCAGATCTGCAAAGAAGTGGCAGTCATGTACGCTTCGAATATTGTTGAACATACCAACACTACCGGCCTATTCCAGAAGCCTTTCCACCCTTATACTCAGGGATTGTTGAAATCCATCCCGAACCGGAGAGAGAAAAAGAAATTCTTGGATCCTATCAAGGGCATGGTCTGTAGTCTGCTTCCTCCTCCCCCGGGCTGCAAATTCCATCCTCGATGTCCCCGAGCTACGGGAATTTGTAGCCAGGAAAAGCCCAATTTAATAGAAGTCGAACCCGGGCACTCGGTCGCTTGCCATTTGTTCTCTTGAAAAAAACCTCAGCGGGGAGGCGGAAAAGAAGTGGCGATGGAATCGGCAGATACTCTGGTAAAAATTGATGGTATCGGGAAATACTTCTACCTGACCAAAAGTTTTGTCTCCAGACTCTTTTTGGGAGTTAGGGTTTTGAAGGCCGTAGATCATGTCAGCCTCCATATCGATAGAGGCGAAACATTGGGTCTGGTGGGGGAGAGCGGATGCGGAAAAACCACTGTCGCTCGCCTTATAGCCAGACTGATCGAGCATAGCTTCGGGAAGGTGTACTTCAAAGGAATTGACCTCTTCGCTTTAAAAGCGGAAGAAATGCGCAAGATGAGAAGGCATATTCAGATAATTTTCCAAGATCCCTTTACTTCCCTGAACCCCAGGAAAAAAATAGAGACGATCATCGGCATGCCCCTGGAGATCCATGATCGGATCCATGGTAAGGAGAAACGCCAGAGGGTCCTGGAATTACTGCAAATGGTGGGGATGGGGGAAGAGCACATCGACCGGTATCCGCACGAATTCAGCGGAGGTCAACGCCAGCGGCTGGCCATTGCCCGGGCCATAGCGCTCAATCCTGACTTGGTCATTTGCGACGAGCCTGTCTCGGCCCTGGACGTTTCCATCCAGGCGCAGATTCTCAATCTTTTCCGCAAGCTCCAGGATGACTTAGGGTTAACCTATCTGTTTATTTCCCATGACCTCAGTGTTGTTGAGCACATAAGCAACGAAGTGGCGGTGATGTATGCGGGGAAAATTGTAGAATTCGCTTCAGTAGAGGAGATCTTCGGTTCCCCTCTGCATCCGTATACCCAGGCCCTCATCAGCTCTCGGTTCGAAGATCGAAAAGCACGGGAGAAATATGCCATGAAGGGCGAAATCATCAGTCCCATAAACCCTCCCCGGGGATGCCGGCTGCAGAAGAGATGCCCTCAATCCCAGCCACATTGTTCGGAATTGGAGCCTGAACTCAAGGACTTGGGAAGCGGCCACTATGTGGCCTGCTTAAAAATTTAGTGGGGGGTTCCAATCTTAGCCATTCCCTTTAAAAATCTGGCCTTTCCATATGCCAAGCTGGCAGTGACTCCAAATCCCAAAGAAAGAGAAGTGGCAGAATCGGGCAAAGCACTTCATCGTTTGATGAAAGCGGTTCTGGATCATCCGGAAATGACCCCTGGGGATCAGAAGATCTGTAGGGAGGTCATGCGGGTCTCTCCGCAGCTGATTTTTGCCAGCGGACTATTCAGAGTCGAGGCGGGCAGGAATGGTCTGGGTGGACGGCCTGGACACTTGGATTAGGAATTTGGGCTGACCACTTTCCTGACTTTTCTTGGGCCGGCAAGCCAAAAGAAAAGGCACATAAGAGCAAACAAGGGAATCGCTGTCATGACCGCCAAGCGATAGCTGCCAGTGTGATCAAAGATAGCTCCTCCCAGCCAGGCGCCCGCGCCTTGCCCCACCCCAAACCCAATGTTCACAAAACCCAGGATGCTTCCAAATCTTCTGCCGCCAAAAAGGTCTGCTGCGGCGCAGCTGAGGGCCGGCGAACTGAGTCCGAATCCCAAACCAAAGGTGATGGCGTAAATGTAAAAAAGCCAAATTTGGCCCCCGTGAATAATAATCATTAAACCCAGCGCACTGCCCAGAAATAAGCTGGTAACAATCGTGAACGTAACCTCTCTTCCTAATCGATCAGCCAAAAATCCGCCCAGTCGGCCGGCCGCGGCCATTAGGCCGGCCAAGCTAAAAATGAATGCGGCCAATTCTTCACTTTGCCCCAGATCCACAACCAGGGCGACCAAATGGTGCATGATCATGCCAGCACCCGTACTAAGGGTGATCGTCACTCCCACTAATAGCCAGAATGGATGAGTCTTCATACCTTTGAAGAGAGACCAATCTGTCTCCACCCATTCCTTATTTACAATCTCATTTTCCACCCCCCGGCCGGGCCTCACCATTTTGAATCCGTTCTCAGCCTCTGTGGCTATTTTACTGCCTTCGGGCTCTAATCCCAGGTCTTGGGGGCGAGTCCGCATGAATACTCCCGTCAAGGGAGCGATCACGACGATGACGATTGCCGCCAGGATTGCATAAGAGCCACGCCAGCCAATGGTAGATATGAGGTGCTGGATGGGAACGGCTAATAGAGGAGGGGCAACATTTCCCGCCAGGCCAATCCCTAAAGCCGTACCCCTCTTCTTGACAAACCAATTCGATAAGGCCACTGTAATGGGCACGTATCCTGCACAGATAACTCCCAAGCCCATAAAAACCCCATAGGCCACATAAAAATGCCATCTCTGAGTTGAAATGGAACCGATCAAACAACCAAAGGCCAAAAGAAAGCAGGCTGCTGGAATCAATTTCCTTGGTCCAAATTTATCGACCAGAGTACCCGCCACCAAAGAGCCAAAACCATAGACCACTGAGCCCACGGTAAAGATCGTTGCCGTGGCCGCGCGGCTCCAGCCGAATTCGCTTAAAATATTCACGTAAAATATGGGAAAGGACCACCAGATTCCATAATTCACGATCGTAGTGATGAAAGAGACGCCCACGATCACCCACCCGTAGTAGAATGGGAACCAATCGCTCACTGTTTTTTTCATGTCCTCCAATGAATCCTCATTTGTTTAGATCGCGGCCTAATTCCCCAATAGAATTAAATCGGTTATAGCATAAAGGCGAGCAGGAGATGAAGAAAATTCGAGTCCAAGTAGCCTATTGTGGATTTAAACCTTCTGACCTTGAACGGAGAGCCGCTCACGGCTGACCATGAATTGTTTCTTTTATTATTGATTCCTCCTCTCAAATTGAATAAACTCCTATTAAAATTTAGACTTTCCATCAACATCCCTAACGCAGAGGATGGCGGACAGCTATATGGAATATGAAATCTCTGATCCCCTGTTACATTTTTTGGTAAAGAGTATTTTTAGTCAGGCGTCTGGATAGAAAAATCCTATGGATTTATGTCAGCCCAATGAAAAAGGAGTTGTCCGATGAAAGATGTTTCCTTATTTATCCCCTGCACGGTTGACCTCTTCCTTCCTCACATCGGGGAGGCAGCTGTATCCTTGTTTCGGCGGTTGGGATTGAACCCAATCTATCATCCAGAACAAACTTGCTGCGGCCAGCCGGCCATCAACGCCGGCTATCGCAAAGAAACCCGCAAAGCGGCGAAACATTTTATGGAAGTTTTTGGCGATGATGAATCAGTGGTCAGTCCCTCCGGGTCTTGTGTCTGCATGGTTAAATATCGCTACCCGGAGCTTCTCGAAGGCGAGCCACAGTGGCGCAGGCGCGCCGAAGAACTCGCTCCGCGGATCTATGAACTTTCTCAATACCTGGTAGATATCCTGAAGGTAGAAGATGTGGGGGCATCCTTTGCAGGAAAGGTTGCCTACCATGAGTCCTGCCACATCCTTCGCGGCCTCGGGGTTTCAGAGCAACCCAAGAAACTCATCAAGGCAGTAAAAGGGGCGCAGTTGGTTCCTTTGAACGCGGCTGATTCTTGCTGTGGATTTGGTGGGGAGTTTGCCAACCAGTATCCGGACATCTCTGAAGCCATGGTAAAGGATAAAGTAGAAAATTATCTAACCAGCGGCGCCGACCTTTTGCTCCTCTGTGAACCCGGCTGTCTTCTCAACATCGGCGGGTACCTCAGCCGCAACCACCCCAGAAAAAAAGTGATGCACCTGGCCGATTTCTTGGCTGGCCGCAGTACCATGAAACAGGAGAATATATGAAACCACAGGAATTTCACCACAGAGAACCCATCGGCCATCACCCATTGCCTAATTTATCAATTCTCTGTATTACTATATCAAACGGCATAATATTTGACAAATCAAATAGAATATCCTATACTACCTCCAGGATAGAAAGTACGATCTGTGGCGGAGGTAGTTATGCTGGTAAGATCGCGCTACGGCACCACTGAGC
>Ga0315312_1001376_pt1 | contig 19205 bp, 17 predicted proteins | sample TDP7_MG_FD_203629 | JGI IMG/M metagenome (GOLD analysis project Ga0315312, IMG submission 203629) | Freshwater sediment microbial communities from Lake Towuti, South Sulawesi, Indonesia - TDP7 | ecosystem: Environmental > Aquatic > Freshwater > Lake > Sediment | place: Indonesia: South Sulawesi... | reverse complement strand
CCTTTAACATCAGGAACCCCGTCTCTCCCTATGCCAAAATACGCTTTCATGGCTCGTGGGAGAACGCAGATCGAATAAACTTTGTCAACGGCAAGGTCTAGACGGAGCCTCTCTTTTACAGTCTTGGTAAGCTGCTTCACCTGTTCGTCTGTCGGATTGTCCAAGAAGAGAGAGTCAGTGTCTCCATAAAGAGGCCGTAAACCTTCGTGCTCAGCCATGCTCCAACTCTGCCCTAGGGCATACCTTCCATAAGCTGTGATCGATTCTGCGAGTGCAGGTTGGGCCAATCCATGGATTCTGACGGTTACACCATAACTCGAGACCAGAATGAGCTTCAAAAGAGTGGAGGCCGCCGCAGCCATGCGCCGCTCCTCGGCAGAAACGGAGACATCCCTAGAGAGAGGTTTGAACCAGTAGACCCTAAGGTCCTTAAGGGCGCCGATTAGGGCAGAATAGAGCCCTCTCCTTTTTGTGCAGACGTGATGGTTGGCTCCTGGAACTCGATTCTGAGTGCAGTCTTCGTGATTGCAGTCAATCGTTTCGTAGGAAAGGTTGTATGTATCAATCAAACTTGGGTATAGACTCTCAAAGTCTAAAACCACCGTGTTGAAGTAAGTTCCAGTCTTCGGCTGGAAGGTCAAGGCTCCTGGAACGCCCCGTACGGTTTCGCCTTTTCTAAGTTCTGACGATCGAGGTATCAGAATTTTATTAACCCTAAAGCAGAAGTGAAGTATTGACCTAATCCATGTGCTCACCTGGCGATTGGTAAGGGTCATCGGCAATGGAAGATTGGCGGTCCTCGATAACAAGAAAGCAAGGTAAAGCCGTTCATAATCGACGCCTTCGCCCAAGCCCAACTTCTCCAAAGGGATTTCAGGTATCTGCTGGGAGCAAAGAGTGAAGAATCTTTCCAGCATCTCATACTTTTGGAGGTCAACCCCCTTTATGCCGTGGAATTTTTCTTCAAACCTCTGCCTCAGACCCTCCTCAATATACCAAGATGGTTTGATGTCTCCACTCTCTAGAGAGTAGGGAGCTCCAAAAACAAGATTATGATCGTAAACGTAACTGAGGACATATGGGATAGTGTCTTCCCACTTCTCTTCGAACTTCTTAGAGGCAGCTCCCAGAAGCGACGGATCTTCCAACTCTACAAGGGTCAGTTTCCTAGTTTCTCCAGTGTAAAAGTCTCTCTTTTCGATGATCCGTGTCGTGGCATTCAGGCTGCGGACACTCATCTCATGCCCAGCGGTGAGTGGATGAACAGTAAAGAAGTATGGTCTGTAAGTTTGGTCGCTGATCTCCCGCAACTCCTTCATAGTGGCATCATAGAAGATGAGATGAACAACATATCCGTCTGAAGACGCGTCCAGAAGGTAACACGAACCCAAACTCATCAACCTTTTGATTAATCAATTCAAAACCCAAATATTAATCAATATTGGAAGCCCTCTCAATAACGTAAACCAGATCTGCTGACCAATGAAGCGTCCATTTATGTTTAAATCCATGCCAACCATCCTCGCGGTCACAAAGCATATAAACCCATTCCGCTGATGCCTAAGCGTTTAAAAACCTTGTTCAATAACATCGGTCGGCTGGGTCGCGATAAGCTGGGAAGAACCCTTGACAGAAGGAGACCTTGTCCTTTTACTGATTACATTGGCTTTAATGCTTTTCATCTCCTATCTCATGCGCTTTCCTCTTGACAGGCTTCGGATGCCTCATCTCTTAGCTCCTCTGTTGGTCGGTTTTATCTTCCAACTACTCCCCTTCGCCTCTTCACTTAGAGACGTAGTCATGGGGGAAGCCTTCCACCTACTCGCTCAGCTTGGGATAACATTTCTACTCTTTCTCATAGGCCTTCAATTGGATACTGAAAAGCTCAGAAGCTTGTCAGGAGAGATAGCTGCCCTGTCTATTTTAAACCTGGCCTTCTCGTCAGTTCTTGGTTGCTTGATCCTGCTGTTTTTTGGCTATCCGCTTCTCATTTCCATTCTCGTCTCGACTGCTTTGGCAACTGTTGCTGAAACAACGATCGCACCTATATTAGATGAGCTTGGGGTCATTGGAACAAAAATGGCTAACCTTATAGTTGGTTCCGGCGTGCTTGACGATGTTGCTGAGGTTATGATCGCCTCGTCTGCATCAGTTATCGTTGGCGCAACTGAATATACAGTGAACCCTTTTTACCTAGCCTTAGGTTTTCTAGTCCTTGTCGTCCTTGCATTAGCCTTCAACAGGCTCGTCATACCAGTCATCACTCGGTTTGACAAGAAACTTGGCGACACAGCGTTGTTTCTGATGGCTGTCTCTTCTGCTCTGATATTCACAACGATCTCGCAGAGCTTTGGACTCGGCGTTTTGTTGGGTGCCATCCTTTCGGGGCTCACATTCCAGAAGCTGAAGAACACAGGTAACAAGGAATCTGATGGTCTCGTGTCGTTGAAGACCATTACCTATGGGCTCCTTGGACCCATATTCTTCTTTGGCATCGGTTTGAGCGTTAATCTTTCAAGCTTCATTCAGGCATTTCAGTTAACTCTTATGCTCCTTGGAGCTAACTTTTTAGGCAAATTCTCTGCGGTCTTGCTAGTGGGTAAAAAAGCAAAACTTGACCATAAGACAATGATCGCTTTAGGGCTTGGGTTAAGCGCCAAGTTCTCCATGGGCATAATCCCTGTTCAAATATTCTACTCAGCAAAAGTGATTGACCAACAACTGTTCTCTACTTTTATCGTGGTGTCAACGATAACAACAATGACAATTCCTTTCACCCTTGCTTATATCATAAACAGGTGGAAGCAAAGCATAGGCTAGAGTAACCGAAGGTCCGGGAATTCAGCTATAAACTTTATCGTTAAGCGCTTACTTATCTTATAGTGATTTGGATGATTACTTACCAGCGCTATCTAACCCCTGAATCTAAACCCTTTGACCCTTTAGAGCTAGCTAACGAAACGGAAAAACTAGTCACCAGACAAGGCCCTGAGGGTTTGGAAAGAAAATATATAGGCATTTACTCTGCCCCAGTCTATGGAGGCATAGCTACTGGCTATGCTGTTGGCTGTTGCTTACGCTGCATCTATTGTTGGAGCAACTGGTCGAGGGATTTCCCAGAGAAGTTTGGCGAGTTTTACTCTCCCAGAGAAGTTTGCGAAAGATTGTTTAAGGCAGCTGAGGAAGGGATAACCGCTCCAAGATGGGAACGGTTCAGGCACATAAAGATCAACAAGCTTAGGTTATCAGGATGTGAGCCGACGCTCGGGAAGGAACATCTTTTGGCGGTTCTAGAATATGTGAAGAGCTCAAGGTATCCGCTTTTCATCTTGGAGACAAATGGTATACTATTTGGCTCCGACAGAGACTATGTAAGACAACTCAGCAAGTTTGCATCCAAGCTCTATGTTCGCGTCTCGTTCAAGGCTGCAACTCCAGAAGGATTTTCCCAGCGCACCGGAGCAAAGGGTGAATTCTACGATCTTCCCTTCAAAGCGCTCAAGCATCTCCTTGATGAAGGCATCTACGCTAGAGCTGCGGCCATGACGGACCAAAAGGTTATGCCGAGAGAAGAAAGAAAAGCATTGATCAAAATCTTGGATGAGATCGACCCTAAGGCAAATTATGCTTCAACATTAGAAGAGGAGCAGATCGACGCGTACGACACAACCATCAAACGGCTTAAAGCCTTCACCAATCCAGAATACGCAAAGAAGCTTGAAAAGGAAATTATAAGTAAACTTTCAAGTGAGGAAAGATTTAGTACCTAAGCTATCTCAACAAACATAATGCTTTCTCATCATTGTTATAATGAATGCTGCCATCATTGGAGTTTTTATGAGAATCGCAAGAAAAGACTTTCTAACCCTCAATTCATTGGGTGACTCCATATAGTCAAAGCAAGAATATATTTTCAAACCCGAAAGGGGTTAAGCTCTATGGTGGGCCGGGCCGGACTTGAACCGGCGACCTCAGCCTTTCTTAGCACATCTTAGCGACTCGTAAGGGCTGCCTTGGGTCTAAGGGATGTCCCAACCAGGCTAGACTACCGGCCCTCTACATAGTGACTGCTATTATAGCCTACGATGCTGCTTCTAGCAGTATGTATCTTAGCATACAGAAACTTAATACTTTTAACATTTTTGATACACGAGTAAGACAGTCCACTCTGCCAGATCACTAGCTGACCAGATCATAGAAGAGGTTGCCCTTCTTCCAGATTTTGCCTATTTCAGGTAATGGGTTGAGACCTTTTTTAAGCCTTCTAATATTTTCTCAAGGTCTTCTTTAGTAAGACTTGGATGAACTGGGATGGAGAAAACCCTTTCTGCAATGTCTTCTGCCACTGGGCAACGCATCTTCTTGCTATATTTCTCTAGAGCTGGCTGCCTTGTTAGCGGGGTCGGATAGTAGACTATACATTCAATATTTTCAGCCCGCAACGCATCGGCAAACTTATCCCTAGTGCACCTGAACCTGTCCAAGTCCATGATGATCGTATAATAACTATATGAATGATCTACCCCTTTTCCTGCCCTTTGGGATTTCAGCCCAGTTATCGCGCCTAATCCATCAGTCAGAACCTTTGCGTTTCTTTTCCTCTTAGCTAAAAATTCCTCAAGCATCCTAAGCTGACCTAGGCCGATTACGGCTGCGATCTCAGTCATCCTGTAGTTGAGTCCTAAAATCGTATGAAGGTAACGTGTTTTCTGCCCATGATTTCGGATGAGCCTTCCCTTCTCATAGAGTTCTTTGTTGTTGGTGGTCATCATCCCCCCTTCGCCCGTGGTCATTGTTTTTGTTGGGTAAAAACTGTAGCAGTTGACATGATCCAAAGAACCAACGTCTTTTCCGTCGATCAGAGTGCCATGGGCTTGTGCAGCATCATTCACAAGGTAAAGATCGTGGTCTTCCGCAATCTCCTTTAGGGCTTTCATGTTTGCTGCGTTTCCGAAAAGATGCACAGGTGCGATGGCCTTCGTCTTTGAGGATATTTTCTCAGCAACATCTTGAGGATCTATTGTTAAGGTTTCCTCGTCAATGTCTGCAAAGACTGGCCTACCTTTTGCAAAGACAGCTGCACTGGCCGTCGAGATGAAAGTGAAAGCAGGAACGATTACCTTGTCACCTTGCTTTAAGACGGAAAGGTAAGCCACATGCAAGGCAGCTGTTCCAGAGCTAACAGCACATGAATATCCAGCTCCAACATTCTTCCTAAATGCGTCCTCAAACTGAGCGGTCTTCGGTCCTTGACACAAAATGCCTGATTGAAGCACTTCAGCAATACCGCGGAGTGTCTCCTCCGAAAAGACTGGTTTCGCGATCGGGATTCTCCGCTCTGAGACTGGTTTACCTCCATTGATCGCCAACTTTTCCATCCTTGAGCACCTCTCAATGGTTTTCTTAACGAGTCTTCCAAGGGGTTAAGTGGAGAGTCTTCTCGGTTGCCAAGGGCTTCCACCAAGCCTCGTTCTTGAAATACCATTCAACTGTTTCCTTCAATGCTAATGGAAAAGTGTATCTGGGTTTCCAACCTAACTCAGACCTTATCTTTGACGAGTCAAGGCTGTATCTGAGGTCGTGGCCTGGCCTATCCTCAACTAGCATTACCAAGTCTTCTGGCTTGCCTAGAAATCTAAGGATTTCCTTTACAACTGTTATGTTCGGGAATTCGTTGCCAGAAGAGATATTGTAGACCTCCCCAGGCTTACCTCTCTCCAAGACGAGGGAGATTGCCTCGCAGTGGTCCAATACGTATATCCAGTCTCTAATATTTCCTCCTGTTCCATAAACAGGTATCGGGAGGTTTCTGATTGCTCGGATGATCGTCTTAGGTATTAGCTTTTCAGGGAACTGGTATGGGCCAAAATTGTTGGTGCATCTGGTTATGTTCACATTTTGCCCGTATGTTCTGTGGTATGCTAGACAAAGCATGTCTGCAGAAGCCTTAGTCGCGGCATAAGGGTTTGAAGGGCTGAGCCTGTCGAGCTCCTTGGATGATCCTTCAAGTCGGTCGCCATATATCTCATCCGTCGAAATCTGGACGTACTTAACATCTTCGTTAAGTTTTCGTATCACTTCCAACAAGGTGAATGTGCCTAGGATGTTGCTTTTTACGAACGGGTCTGGATTAGATATACTTCGGTCCACATGGGTCTCAGCCGCAAAATTTACGACTGCATCAACTTCTCTAGCAATCGCTTGCACTACTCTCGGGTTCGAGATGTCCCCTTTGACGAACCGGTAATTCTCTAGCTTCTCCGCATCTTTGAGGTTCTCAGGGTTTGCACCCAGACCGATCTTGTCAACGTTTATGATCTTGACATCTGGGTTTTTTGAGAGCATGTGCCTAACAAAATTGCATCCAATGAAGCCCAGACCGCCTGTGATCAGAAGACGCACCATCGCTGCCTCCACTTATCTGTTTTTTCTAATAAACGCTCTAAAGACATCTATCATATAATTCATCTTCTCCTCGCTCATGCCTGGATAAATTCCGACGAAGAAGGAGTTATGCATGACGCGATCGCTATTAGTCAGCTTTCCTGCGACGCGGCAGTTTACGCCTTTATACGCAGAATGTTTGAGAATATTTCCCGCAAACAACATTTTTGCTTCGATATTGTGCTTGGTAAGCCATTCAACAATGTCTTTTCGCCTAAAGGGAACATGGTCCTTGATGGTCAAGGGGAAAGCGAACCAACAAGGGTCGCTTTTAGGCAGAGACTCTGGTAAGATAAAGAAGTCTTCGTAGTTTAGGAATTCATCGGAAAGAATCTTGAAGTTTCTTCTTCTTGACTCGATGAAATCGGGTAGTTTTTTAAGCTGAGCTAAGCCCATGGCGGCTTGGATTTCAGTTGGCTTGAGGTTGTAACCAATGTTAGAGAATGTGTAGCGTTTGTCGTAGTCTTCGGGCAAGTCGTCCAAGACCACCAGTTTCCCGTGGCAGGCTGATTTTGGGCAAGTTCTGTCAGGGCAATGCAGCGGGTCACAGACTGGCATAACGCAGGCTCTTCCCCAATCGCGTAGGGATAAGGTGATATCTGATAACTCTTTATCACTTGTCGCGATGGCTCCTCCTTCTCCGGTTGTTATTTGATGTGCTGGATAGAAGCTGAATGTTCCGAAGTCTCCGAAGGAGCCGATGTATTTATTGTTATACTTGGATCCTAGGGCATCGCAAGCATCCTCAAGCAGGTATAGATCGTGTTCTTCGGCAAAATCCATTAATGCATCCATCTCATTTGGGTTTCCGAGGGTGTGAGGTACTAAGATAGCCCGAGTCTTTCTTGAAACAGCAGATTCCAAATCATCAGAATAGATGTTGTAAGTTCTAGCGTCCACATCCAGTAACACGGGCACCAGGTTGTATTGTAATGCCGGATTGAGAGTCGTTGGGAACGTCAAAGCAGGAGTTATTACCTCATCATAAGGTTTAAGTCTGGAATTTACATCAAGTTGGGGGGAAAGTAAAGCTGAAACCGCCAGAAGATTTGCTGAAGAGCCGGAATTGGTCATGATCACTCTTTCTATGCCTAGAAACTTTGATAACTCAGTTTCGAATCTGTGAGTATACTTTCCAACCCCAAACCAGCCATCAAGAATTGCATTGACCATACTTTCAACTTCTTCGTGGTCGTATACAGCTCCCGCATAACGTACAATGTCCTTTCCAGGTCTGAAGATTGTCTGAGAAGACTTCAATTGGAAGATTTTCTTAATGTTCTTGAAGATTTCATTGCGTAGAACAGTCTCATCATCTTTCATTGCCATTCCCACTTTACTTCTTTAAGCCAGCTTAGCGTTTCACTTATGCCTTCTCTTAAAGAGGTTTTCGGCTCCCAGCCAATAAGCTTCTTAGCTTTTTCATATGATCCGATTTGGTTTTTGATCCCGCCGAAAGCCTGGGGGTAATTTACAAACACGATCTTCGAGTTACTCTGAGTGAGTTCTCTTATAATATTGGCGACTTCAAGGTTGGTCGTGGCTTTGCCAGTTGCTAAGTTGATTGTCTCGCCGGCAGGCAAGTTTCTCGCCAGCCATAGACCTCTGACTATGTCCCGAATATAGACATAATCCCGAGTGTCCGTTCCATCACCATAAACCCGTATAGGTTCGCCCCTGACAGCCTTAAAATAGAAGGTCGGCATGATCTTGTTCATCTGTTGCCCTGGACCGTACGGGTTAAAAAGCCTAATTATCTTCACATTCAGCCCATAACATCTGTAGTACATGTAGCAGAAACGGTCTATGGCTGCCTTGGATGCAGCATATGGATTAGTTGGATTGAAGGGGAAATCTTCTCTTATAGGCATCTTTGAATCTCCATAGATCTCGCAACTGCTCGGGTATATCAACGGGACACCGAGCTCTCGGCAAACCTCCAGAACATTTAGTGAGCCCTTTAGGTTTGCTTCTATTGTTTGAACAGGATTGAGCACGCTCTCGCCGGGTTTCGCCTCGGCTGCAAAATGGTACACTAGATTGCAACCTTTGGCTGATCTGCGTAGCTGATCCGTGTTCATGATGTCGAAGCCTTTTCCACGTGAGTATCCGATGACTTCAATGTTTTCTTTCAGAAGGAAGTCTTTCATATTGCTGCCAATGAAACCCGTGTCTCCCGTCATTAAAACGATCAATTTCCATCCTCTTATCTTTATAGGGTTATCTGTGATGACTCACCTAGGATGAACCGTCTTCCACTAGGCTTCGTGGTGATGTTTGAAGTAATTTTGGTATTCGGACCGATTATGCTGTCTGTGATTCTTTCATTTACATCGATTAGGCAGCCATCCATTATTATACTGTCCTCAATCTCCCCCTTTTTCACCGAGACATTGTTGCCTATGCTTGTATAGGGTCCTATGTAGACGTTTTCATCGATCTCCGAGTTCTCGCCGATGATGACGGGCCCTCTTATCAGGGCTGCACTCTTAACAATAGAGTGAGAGCCTGTAGTCACTCTTCCCTGAATCGAGGACTGGTTTTCAATGGTTCCTTCTATCTTGGTTTTCAGATCGTCTAGAACGAGCCGGTTAGCTTCAAGAATGTCCTCAGGGGTGCCCGTGTCCTTCCACCATCCGCTTACAATGTGATGCTGTACATTGTAACCGTTTACGATTAAGAGGTGTATAGCTTCTGTTATCTCAAGTTCCCCTCTCCAAGAAGGCTCCAGCTTCCTTATTATATCAAAGATGATGGGACGAAAGAAGTATATGCCAGTCAAGGCGTAGGAACTAGGAGGCTTCTTAGGCTTCTCAACTAAGCCTACCAATTTACCGTTCCTATCGAACTCCGCTACTCCAAAAAGCTGGGGTTTCCTAACTTCACATAACAGTACCATTGCGTCATGGTCCGAATCTTCGAAAATCCTCACAAATTTTCCTATTCCTCCTTTCAGCAAGTTGTCACCGAGGTAGACAATAAATTCTGAGCCTCCCACGTATTCTTCGCAAAGTCCCACTGCGTGAGCTATGCCCTTTGGCTCGCCTTGGTAGATATAGTTAAGCCTTACTCCAAACTTTTCACCGTCTTGGTAGTATTCTTTGACCTTGTCAGGGTAGATGTCACCCAAGGTTATTGCTATGTCTTTGGCGCCAGAGTCTCTGAGGTCTTCGAGTACATATTGTGAGATAGGCTTGTTGGCTATGGGAATCAGCTGTTTAGGGCCGGTATGTGTGAGAGGACGAAGCCTCGTGCCATAACCACCGTGAAGGATTACTCCTTTCAAAACCGAAACACCCTTTGCCAACTATTGCATATATTTTGGGTCAATTAAGTCTATTTGTTAGCCTCTCAAGTTACGTGTTCGTAGTCTTTTCTTCTTCATAAAATGGAGAGCTGGATGTCGAGTATTGTGACCAAACTTGGTTCGCAAGCCTTTCTTGACTCCTTAGCTACATCGGACTCAGTAAAAGGGATCTCTAATTCTACTCTAGATCAACACAAAGATGAGTAGCAGATTATGATAGCAAAGGCAACAATTATGCATCAGTTTGTCTTAGTTTCCAACTCTCCTGAGTTCAGGGTATATTGGTCTTTAAGAGGGAATTTTTTCCAGCGATGTCATAATTTCGTCCAATTCAGCCTTTGTCGCGTCTAGTCCCAGCATTATGGTTTTCTTCTGTCCGGAGTAGGTTTCTTCAACTACCTCTTCTCCGGCGCGACGAACCTCTAAATCTGCAAGGACCCACTCAAGGACATGAGCCTGTTCTTCGAGTTCGTCAGCTCTACTCGTCATCTTATCAGCAAGAGATCTCTGATGGGCTTCAAGGTCAAGTATGCTCGCCGTAAGCGCCTTCTCTAGGTGCTCATAAGTAGGTTCCGACATTCTCTTTTTAGCCAAAAGTTCGTCTAAGGCCTGTTTTTTCTTCTTCGCCAGTTCCAGTTCTTGGTTAACTATCTCAAAAGACTGTTTCCACGAGCTCAAGATTACACACCATCCAACCTGTTATGATTCCAAGATCACATTCACCAACATCTAGACATCCTTTTCAGACGCTATGCTTCGTAGGCTATCTGAAGTCCCCCCACTCCACTTGAGACTAAGGATGTAACTATCACATACGGCACGCGTCGTCTGATGTAATTCACAATATGCCTGAACCTTTCAGGGTCATAGCTGAGTGTCAGCTCATCGATAATGAAGAGTGGGAAGTCAGGCAGAAACGTCTCTTTAGCAGCCAACATCAATATTAAGCTAATAGTAAGTTTTTCAGATGCGCTCAGAGTCTCAACTGGCTGCTGAATGCTGTTCTCCCTCACGAGGTGGAGAGCGAAATCCTGATCTAAGAAGACTTTCTCGAACCCTTTAAGCTCTAGTTCATCGAATGCTCTATTGACGTTCCTGTTAAACCTAAGCCTTGCACTTGTCATACGGCGCATATACTTGTCCTGGAAGTGTTCAATCACCCTGTCCAACCATTCAATATTCTTCATCATCTCCTTCCTTACTTCAATCACAAGACGCCCTGGATATTTTGGATCGTCCGAAGGGAACCCCTCAGCCTGCTGAATCTCTTCCTCCTTGAGAATCACAGCTTTGTTAAGACGGTTGATCTCCCTTCCGAGTTCCTTAGAACCTCTAACTTCCCTTGTTCTCTTCTGCTCGATCTGTTTTTTCAGTGTCTCGACATCATTCTTCAGACTCTTCGAGAGACCTTTATGCTCTGTGATCTCTTTCTTGATCTTGCTTTGCCTTTCCTTTGAATCAGCTATGCCATCCTTGATGTGAGTCGCAACCTTTGCGGAGTCGTCTGCCAACTCAAGAAACCTACGCAGTTGCTGCTCTCCCTCTTGTTCTCGAGCTAAGGTCCTCTCAAGCTCTGATAGACTCATCTCAGCCCTCGAGAATGCAGATGCCTTCTCCTCCATTTTCCTGAGCAAGGTCTGAACTTCAACTTCATGTGTGGACTTCAACTTCTCTATTCTCTCTTTGATATGGTCTCTCTCTATGTGCAGATTGGTTAACTCGGTTAGAAGCAGAGGCAGTGCCTCAAACTTCCTGAAGCTGGGACCTGCCAATTCTCTGCTTAGCTCGTTGACTAGTTCCTGGGCTGCTGAGATGACCATGCTGTAATATTTGCCATAAGACAGGTCCTCTAGGTATTCACGAAAGGCGGCTTCCCCTCCTGTGATCTTGAGCACAACTCCAGTCTCTGCTAGTGCTACACACGCGTCAAAGGCTCTATGATCGGCAAAAGGAAGCATACTCCCCCCTACTATGACCGAACCGGACGGGGTTCTCCTAAAAATCTTCTCATATATTTGACCACCGTAATGGAGTTTTACCCTGCCGTTCAGATCATCGAGTGCCAAGATATGGGCGGGCGGAATCCTATCAGAGAACATAGATGTAAGTCCTCTGATCAAGCTGGTTTTGCCAGAAGCATTTGGAGCTTTGATGATGTTCAATCCCGGCCTGAAGTCAAGTTCGGCATGTTTCAGGCACCCGATGTTTTCAAGCTCCAGAAGTACTTTGCCTTGCATACCTTGCTGCATAATCCTTCAGCATCTCCTTCAATTGTTCCTTACCTTTCGCCTCGTCTTTCAGGATACTCAACGCTTGGCGCTCAAACTCTAGAATGAAGGGTACCATATGACTTGAGCTACTTTCCTCTGTCTTTGTTGTTCGCTTCCGCATCCTAAAGAACCTTAATAAAGTACATTAATTAACTATTTGACTTTACGGTTAATTAGACTTGAGACTTTGCATAAAATATTTTTTAACATTGAAAGATACCTCCTCATAATATCACATATACAAAATAATTAACTTCAAATAAGTCATCAGGTTCATCAATAAATTCAAAGTTATCACACCGAAGGTCGCATCAGTCCTCAACTTATAGTAAGTTTGATTATTATCGCTATTAGTCTAATGAAAAAAATGTTTGAACAGTTTATTCTTCGCCTGGATTTCCTCTCAAAACTATTCAGAGGAGCAGTTTTACTATGCTTCTGAAACTGTAAAACTCTTGATCTCTCTGGCACAAGGGATAATGGTCAAGCATTCATTAACTTCTTCATTTTACCTCGTTGCCAATCTCATCGCGGGTTCTCTCATCAGCTTCATACATAAGAATCACGGTAGTGCATCTTTTGGTCAATCAATCCTTCCATTATTGCGGAGTAAATCTGAATACAAGTAACTTTTTTCCATAAGAGAATTACGCAAACCTTATACATTAAAAAAACAGTACCCCAAGTACATAATGTATAACTATATTAAAAATATGGATATTAGTTCCTGGACGGTTCCATTCATCTTAGCCCTAGGTGGGATAGTCTCGGACTATATATCAACTATTATTGGGCTAGGAATGGGCTTTTACGAAATACATCCGCAATATCACCCGCTATGGGCACTACTGTGTTTCTGGGGAGCCATCACAATAATGACCTTGACCTTGCCAAAAGGAAGGATCTGGAAACTAACAGAAAATGGACTAGCGCTTGTATCTTATCTGGGTTTCTTTAACAATATCCTAGTAATCTGTGGCGTTTATCCCGGCCTATGTATATAGCACAAATTGGCGAAACCGAGTAACATTTTCATTACCAAAAGTGAAAACCACGAACTTCTTCCCTTCTATAGTAAAATTTGGTGACAAGTTGCCAATATTGGTAAAAATGCCTGCTTCTTAGAAAATATGGGAGAATAGTGTCTTTTCTTGCTAGAAAACCTTAAAATAGGTGTATTCTGAATGGAACTAGAGTGAGGTCAGAAAGAATGCTTAGAAAGGCACCTCAGAGAAGAAGCAACCTGGAGATAATTGCCAATATCCTTCGCCTAGCTAGAAAGGGAGCCAGGAAGACTCGAATAGTCTACGGAGCGAACCTGAACTTCAAGATGCTGGGAGAATATTTGGCAGATCTCGAGAGCAAAGGGCTTGTGACTTGCTCTAGGAACAATGGTGGCCTAGTAATGACGACTGAAAAGGGAAAAGAGTTACTTAGGCAATTCCAGGAGTTCCTTCGGCTATACCAAGAAAGTCCTATCATAGCTTGATTGGAGAAGGATGAGATTGGTGATACTTTCATCGAGACGTATGCTCGAAGATGACAAGATGGAACTTGCCGCCCAGAAGGTCCTTGAGGGTTGGAAGACAGCAAGACAACCATTAAAGAGGGAAAATCCAGAACTAGAAATGTCATCCACAACATGCCAGAAGCAGGAGACACCCTCAAAGGCAACAATAAACCTTGGCACAGACAAAACGAGGCTGGCAAAGAAATCATGTGAAAAGGAATCTGGAAAAAAGGAATCAGATCAAGCATCACTAGAAAAGCTAACTACCCTAGCTCTTTTTTTGCTAGAGAACTAGTTTCCGGGTGATGTGTGAAATTGATTAAAAGGAGAACCCCTTTAATTATTCTCTTAGCACTTTCTTCAATATATCTAATAGTGTTTATAACAGTAACTTACTCTCCGTTCGGAGTTCTATATAGTTGTTACAAAACGGCTTTTCCAGGATTCCCATTTGGGGTTATTCTGTATGCAATTATGTACTTCGGATTTCTAGGAGTCATCTATGCCTTGAAATACTTCAGTAAAAAAATATAGTAGGCCAAGAGCGAAGTTATCGACTGTACCCAGCAAACAATTCTACTGATGTTTAATATTGAATTCACTTTCATCTTTGATCGTAAAGAGTGTTTACTTCGCGCTCTTTATTCAATAGCTTTTTATGGCTCAATGGGTAAAATTTGATAACTTTTAAATATTTTTTGTTGCTTTTTGTGTTTGGTGTTCTTTGTGGAGCAGTTTGTTGTGAAGGTTTTTCAGGGTGGGAAGGTTACTATTCCTAAGCGTTTGAGGGAGTTGCTTGGGGTTGAGGATGGGGATTATGTTCGTTTGGGTGTTGTGGAAGTTATCAAGCCGAAAGTGAAAAAGAGGGCTTGAGTATGTTGTTGTTGGGCGGTGTTCTGGGTTGAGTGCTTTGAAGCATGGGTTTTTCAGGGTTGGGTTCATGCTTTGCGATCGCTGTGCTTTGAATACGCGTTGTGAAAGGTTTGCTCCCGGCGGCGAGTGTGCCCCTGAAAGGGAGGCTTATGACTGGCTCGTTGGAGAGCTGACTAGGCAATACGGGCTGGAGGGTTTGGCTGACCAGATTTTTGTGTGGAGGGCTGTGATGTATCTGATCCGTATTGCTCGAGCCGAGACCTACGAGTCAACTCTCGGAGTAACGGAGAAATCCGCCTTGCTGGGAGCTTACATCAGCAGGCTGGACAATACCCTTCGAGCTTTCTTGAATGATCTGGCTGTCACGAGATCCAAGCGTGGAAAGATGGATAAGGCGGAGGGCATCATGGTTGATGTTGAAAGGCTGCTAGAGACTCTTGCAAGAAGATCTGCAGAAAGAGAGAAGAGGCCTGAGATTAGGCAGTTGACTGCTGCTCACAGAAGAATGTTCAGGATACGGTCCGCGACCGTCTATCTAAGACTGCTTGAGGATTGGAGGACCGAGAAGAAGAGGCTTACTCGTAGCCGAGGGAGACTGAACCCGTGAAGAAGGAGATTCCAAGGAAGGCTCTGGAACCACTTGCTCAACTGTGCACATTGCTGAGTTCAGCCTCGGGAGCTAGTGAGGATGCCTCCTCGATTCTTAGAGGTTTCCTTGAGTTTATGAAGGCACATTCGGACTTTTTCTTCAGCCAGCCATGGCAGGAAACGTACGATTTCGACCAGTCCGCAAGGTTTACGGAGGCTGATATGAGCTTGATTTCTGAAGGCGGAAGAGACGAGTTTTCGGAACGCTTCTACGCAGTCTGCCTAAAGAAGAATATCTCCTTGCGAGAGGGATTTCATCCTCTCGGGTTTCTGTGGACTCTGTGGGCGCTTGATAAGAAACTGTCGAAGGACCGAGTTGACAAGTTCAGGCTCAGGAAGGCTAGGGAAGATGCAGCGTTATTCGCCCGAACCTTTCTGGGCTGGCATCCTTTTGCCTACCAAGAACGTCTTGTCCGAGATCGGTCGAAGCGGATAGTGTGTTGCTGGGGTCGACAGTGTGGAAAGACATCCACGATCGCTGTGAAGGCTATACATTTCGCGTATTCCAGCCCGAACATGAATGTGTTGATCGCGTCCCCAAGCCTTCGTCAAAGCATGATAATGTTTGACCGAGTTCTGGGCTTCATCAACGGCAGCCCGATTCTCTCAACCGGAGTTGCAAGGAAGACCAGAACAATCATTCAACTCTTGAATGGATCGAGAATCACTGCCCTTCCCTGCAGCGAAAACCTGCTTAGAGGCTACTCTGCTGACCTAGTCATCTGCGATGAAGCTGCCTTCATGCCTGAAGATGTCATTGTCAAAGTTGTCTTTCCTATGCTTAGCGCAACTGATGGGTCAGCCATATTCCTTAGCACGCCTTGGGGCAGAGACCACTTCTTCTATCGAGCCTTCATTGATCCGGGCTACAGTGTGCATCATGTGAAGTCGACGGAGTGTCCGCTCATCAAGCCTGAGTTTCTTGAGGAGCAGAGGCGAAACATGCCCGAGGAAGCCTTCCGCATGGAATACTTGGGTGAATTCATTGAAGCCGCTACCTGCTTCTTTCCTCAGGACCTTATCCGTAGCTGTGTAGACCCGGATCTGGAATTCGTCTTAGGTCCTGAAGAATCAGCCCCAAGCGGCGAATACTATGCGGGCGCAGATTTCGGCAAGCTCGAGGACTACAGCGTCATTACAGTTCTGAAACGAGAAGGCGATCTGCTTAAGCTTGTCTACCTATATGAGTTTCCGCTAGGGTCGTCTTACAGCAACGTTATTGGCCACCTCGTCCGATCGAATCAGAGGTTCCAGCTGCGCAAGGTGCTCATAGACCAGACAGGCGTAGGTGAGCCAGTTCTTGAAGAACTGAAAACACAGGGCGTCCAAAATGTCGAAGGCTTGACCTTCACAGTAAAGACAAAAGAAGAGCTCCTCACCTGCCTAAAGTTGGCAATGGAGCAGAAGAGACTGAAGATGCCATACCACAGACGGCTATGCGAACAGATAAACCAACAGCAATACGAATACAGCAAGAGCGGATACCTAGTATTCACCCACCCCGCCAGAACCCATGACGACCAGCTATGGAGCCTAGCACTGGCGTGCTACGCGGCCACCGTCGGCCGTGAGGCGCCCCCAATACTAGTGAGATTGCGCTAGAGGGAGTTCTCCCTTACTTGAACATACAACGGAACAATGGGACGCAACGTTCCTTTCCCTAGCCCTGAATAGCCGGCGTTTATGCAGTCGCTTATGTGGAAGCAGGGTTGGTTTGCCATCGAGTATGACGATCTTTCTGGTTCTTATGAGTTTTCTGGATGGAATTGTGGATCACGATCTTGAAGTCATAGGTGTGGGCATAAGTGGACATCAGGCTTCGCCGGCGAGTCTTATTGTCTCTGTGGTGGAGAGAGTTGGCTTTACTTAGTAAAGTTTTTGTCAGCGTGTTACCTTGCTGTTCATAGGAGGTATAACGGTGGAGTTGGTTTCTTTAAGCCCTGAAGGAAGAATCCTGTTGACTTTGAAGCATGGAAAGCATACTTATAGCGAGTTGAAGTTTGAAACCGGGTTGAGCGACAGGTGGTTGACCATCAAACTTGGCGGGTTGGAACGTGCAGGGGTCATTAAAAAGGGAAGGTTCTGTACATTTCGTATCTCAAGCCTCAACCCGCCTCCCTTTTTGTTGTCATGTCGAGGCACGCCCTGTTATTGACTGCAGGCACACTGTTGGTCGTAGCTATGGCCTTGATCTGTGTAATAAAACCTCGAAGCTTGGAAAATGCATTAAGTCTGCCATTTGTATATGCCTACTTGAGCCTTCAAGGAGCCTTGGCTACCTACGCGTTTCTCCAAGCCATCTTTAGATTCCCAAGGAAATGGATCAGAACCTTGAAGATGGGCGCCTGCACATAAGAATCGTTAGAACACATCTCGGAGACTCTGCCATCGGGTGTCAAGAGCACATCTCACGAGAGTATGACCTCCACGGGCTTTTGTGTGCTCTCATGCCCACATTTGGGACACTGCGCGACGATGCTGATCTCGCCCGATTCGTAGGTTGAAGCTGTTAAATCTGGCTTGTAAGACAGAACCCTTGCCCAGCAAATTGGGCAGTATTCATGACAGTCGCAAAGCGCGATGCTAGCTGGCCTTGGTCGGCAGATTCTCCTTCCACACGCACTGCAGGTTCCGCATGCCATGCCGACTTTGACTATCATTCTTCGGCTTCGACCATCAGAAGGTGAGGAGAAGAACGGTCAGTTCCATCCGGATTTCAGGAATTTGCCATTAGGCTTAGCTTCTGGTGCCTCTTAACCTAGCAACCGCCTTAGGTCTGAGTATGCCTACTCCTATGCGTTCACTGGCTAGGACGCCGTACATGTTTCGGCTGGGATCTTCGTAAGGCTTAGTAGTTACATCCCGTCGCAAGAGCAAGACTCCTGCCGAATCTGTATCAATGCAGTATCCATAGGTCGCATTCGCTCCGCCCGGAGAGAAGTTGCAGAGGCTACACGATATGAAGGTTACGTCCAGCGTTGTGTGATTCACGACGCCCTTGCGCATGTTTTCTCTGTCCTTGTACAGGCTGCTGACAAACTGGTCGAGCTTCATGAGATCTTGGAACAGCTTCGGATGCATCACGAAGACTGTCGGATGGAAGTCTTGGGCTTCAACGAGACCAATGACATCGCAGACATTAGCCCAGTTCACGGCATTGCCTGCAACATCTACTGTGCCTGCGTCGCTCCCTTCGTTCGCCTTGTATGCGGCGATCACTTTCTGGGTTTCCCATTTGGCAAGTGCCTTTCCAATAGCCTCAATCTGCCATTGTAGAACATCCCAGCTTGCGTCTTCAACAAAACTTTCAGTCCATTCTTTCTTGGAGCTTCCTTCCTTGTCAGCTTTGACGTCTTGTGTTTCGACTCTTGCACCAGTATCGTAGACAGGTCCTTCGCCTTCAAAGATATATGCTACGGTCTCTTTCGGGAACCGTTCTAGGGTGTTCTTGGTCGGGATGACCTTGATGATGTCTCTGCTCACGAATCTCGGATAGGCTGCGTTCCATATGACATCATGTACGGCGCCTAAGGCTCCGGCAACATCGCTGTATAAACCCTCTCTAATAGGCTTCTTGTAGACTGGGTTGATGGAGGCCTTGGCTATATAGTCGTTCCAAACTGCTTCTCCAAGTTCTGGATCACGCATTATGGCTTCTTTCAGTTTGTTACCCAAATTGGTCGCCTACTCTGTTGGGGCACTGAGAAAGAATAATCCTTCGTCCCCGTCAGCAAAGGTTTGTACGGCTATGCCGCATCTAGATTCAATCTTGTCAAGCTCTGCCTGCATAGCTGCCTCTGTGTATGATGCAGGTGCGTCCAATGCCGCGCTTGCTACTAGTACGCCGTTCGCGCCAGACACGACTTTAGTGCCTATTGTTATGGCGCCTGACGCTTTGCCCTTCCATAACCCTACCTTACAGATTGGAATGACTTCGCCCGCAGCCCCATTCTTCATAGCTCCACCCGCGATCTTCTTAGAATTGGCGGGTGCTGTTGAGACGCTGCCGATTTCGCCGGCTGTATACGTGTTCCACTCAACGATCTGGCCTTTGACCACTGCCGACTCGCATTCCGCCTTTATGATAACGGCGTTTTCTTCGTCGAGCACATCTCCAAGCGCTAAAGCGGGAAATAGGTCAGCCATCTTTTTT
>Ga0315312_1001375_pt1 | contig 19211 bp, 14 predicted proteins | sample TDP7_MG_FD_203629 | JGI IMG/M metagenome (GOLD analysis project Ga0315312, IMG submission 203629) | Freshwater sediment microbial communities from Lake Towuti, South Sulawesi, Indonesia - TDP7 | ecosystem: Environmental > Aquatic > Freshwater > Lake > Sediment | place: Indonesia: South Sulawesi... | reverse complement strand
TGGCGCCGAGGCGCCATACTCGCAGGATGCACCGGATTTCCAAAGTGAGAATGAGGAGATTTTGAAGGGGGTTGGCGGTGTGCGTCGGCGGGCGGAGCACAGGAGGGTCTGGGTGATGGACCGCGGAGGAGACCGCCGGAAGCCGTTTGCACTCTTCCTCGAGCGAAGGATGGAGTTCATGGTCCGGCTGGAAGGGGATGGCCACCTTGTGTATCGAGGGCGAAACGTCCTGGCCGACGATACGGCTGCATCGCGTCGGATGCTGTATTGGGAGCGGGTCATCAAAGAGGAAACATCGGGAGAAAGGGTGCACAACATTGAAGTGGGGTTTCGCGAGTGCGACTGCCTGGCAGGCCGGAGCAACTCGGACTGGTGGTAGTCAGAGGCTTTGGGAGCGAACCGCTGATGCTCTTGACCAATCTGAAGGTGGTCCATCCCGCCGAGGCGGGACTGTTCGTAGCCCCGTCCTACCCGGCTCGATGGCAGATCGACGAGACCATACGGTTTGCCAAGCAGGCGTTCCGTGTGGGGGTCATCCGCCTGCGAAGGTACGACCGTCTCCAGAACATGATCGCCATTGCAGCCGCAGCGGGGCACTTCGTGGCGGTGCGGCTCGGGGAGGGGCTGAAACCGGGCATCCTCGCTCAAGACCCGTCATAACCCGCCCACAAGCGGGGCATTACTGCGCAACTCTGTTTTTTATTGACGCAAGAAGCCGCCGGCATTAAATTAATATCCAATGGCGCCGAAGTGGCGGAACTGGCAGACGCGCTGCGTTCAGGGCGCAGTGAGCAGTAGCTCATGGGGGTTCAAATCCCCCCTTCGGCACTTTCCCCATCCTCTTGGAATCTCGTTGATTACGCTGGCAGAGGTTGGTACGTCACGCGTGCTGGCTCCAACCCATGGGGCAGGTCTTCGCCACGGAAAGAACCAATGAACAGCTCCAAAAAAGCATTAAAGCCACTGGGGTGATCACTTTAACCCATTGCTATCAAGCATACTCCGACCGCCGCCGTCGCCCTCTCGGCGTGAACTCGCCTGAGTTCGCATACGAGCTTCGGCTATCTTCGCTGCTCATTTCCATGTAGCAGATTACGTTTTTACCTATCTTCGAGCCGCCGGCCTGACCCCACTGACTCGCTGCGCTCAAGCGTAGAAGAGTCCCTCTTGCTCGGTTCATACGAAGATGCTCCATCCCATCCTCCCATGAAGCGAGAACGATTCCCCCTGTTTCTCAGAGGCAGCGGCCGGCGCAAATTGCCAAGCAGCCAGCAGAGAACTCAGCATCGATTCGAATGTTGTCCAAACCTACGAGGGATCAAGTGGAAGGGAGAACCGATGAGGTGGAACCATTGACTTTTTGCGAGTCGTCGAGTTACATGCCGTATTTGGCAGATCATTCATTGTACCTGGCAGTCAGAGATGGAGTTAGGAAGAGGCACGTTGTGTAGAATCGCGGAATTCGTTTTCTGGCACAACGCCACGCCTACTCTTGGCTCGCGAGGCCAGGTTTCCGTGGGCAATGGGGCCTCATTCAGGCACAAGAATTTCGGCAGATGTTTTTCAGTCCTCAAAGCCAGAGGCAAGCTCCTTTGGCGTCATAGTTTTGAGTTGTTTTTTATGCCGACGAGATCAGCAGTCGAGGATCATCCGAGTTGTCCGCGCCGGACCACTGGTTCAGGAGCGAGACGTTAGCGGCGTCTCCTACAGCGGTTTGTTAGAGGCCTCATTGTTTGAGCCTCGCCTCGGAGTCCCGGGTTTGGCTCTCTGACAGCAAGCGCTCAAGTAGCGAACTATCGGGAAGCTCACGCTGCGGGCCCCACACCAAGCAACCCCTCCTGTCAATCAGGTAATAAGAAGGCAATCCTTGAACCCGCTACTCCTGGTTCAGTTGTGCGCCGCCCTGACCGACTGGAAAGTCATAACCCTTTTGGGAAAAAAGCTCGCGGATTTTGCTCTCACGGGGTCGCTGGGCATGGATCGCGATGACTTCAAGACCGCGATGTCTGTATTGATCATACAACTCATTCAACTTGGGGAATGAACTAAGGCAAGGACCGCACCGAATGCCCCAAAAGTCCAACAACACGACCTTGCCAGAAAGCTTCGGAGGCATGCCATTCGGGCCGAACCAAATGATTCCATTGAGAGGATGGGCCGCATGAGGTATCGCGCCCTTGTACGTGGCCTCAAACGTTCTGCGTGCCTGATCTTCCCCGGTCCAGGGGACTTTCTCGAGGAACCGTATCAGTTCATTCCTGGATTCCTGGCCCCACTCGGTGCCGGTGTCATCAAGAACGTCATACCGGTCACGATAGCTCTTGAATCGCTGGAGTATCTTCACTTCCTCTTCGGTGAGATCATCAAGCCCCTCTTTCTCAAGAGCACGAAGGCCTATGGACAACATCTCGTGTGCACGATCATCCAGGTACTGAGTAATCCCATCCTTGCTTGTTATCCTGGAAAACTCAGCGTCCTGCAGCAACCTTCCTGCATCGCTTATTGCAGACCGTCTGATCCGCGTACGAACAGAAGCAGGATTCTCCCAGGATTTGCCGAGAATGAAACCACCACCTCCACACACTACCGCGACGATCACTATGAATGGACACCTGATGAGCGTTGCCCTGTTGGTATGCGACATTGTCATCTTGTAGACCCCCTTCCAAGGTAATGGATCACCGCTCCCATGAAGCGAAGCACAGGGGCAGTCGGATGCATGCGATTGTTCGACAATCGATTTGAACGCGCCTTCCCTCAGATCAGAAGTGCGCTGAAAGGTTATTCTCGATTGATGTGACTGTCCAGCAATTTCCAGCGTTTCTCCAGCTCCAGGAAGACCTTCGGGATTTCGTCGTATAGTCCGTCTCTCGCACAATCGTGAACCTCATCGCTCAGGTCAGCGACTTCAGCGATCAGGCGATGGATCCGCTCTAAGTCGGTCGAGTCGGGGAAAAACGCCTCAATCTCCTTTCTGCGACGGTCCCACTTCAGAAGATCGTACTCTGTCTGTTGATTTAACTGTCCCTTCGCCTTCAACAGCTCTCGGCGGAATTCGGCTGTGAATGCGGGTAACAGTCCGTGTCCAAGAAGACCGAACAGATTGTCGCCATGCGCGTCGGCAATATCCCGATCCCTTTTTGTGTGAGCCGCGGCCAGGGCGTTGTATTCGGCTTTGGCCTTTTCCAGAATTTCAGTGAGGCTGTCCTCAGCCTGTACGGGCGCTACTCTCTCGCGGCGCTGTGAAACAACTTTGGCGGCCAAAGCAGCCGGATCGGCTTTAGGAATTCCCGCCTGTGCTGCCAACACCTCGATGCCCTTTTCGAGGATGACGTCTCGCCCCGCACCAATGGACTCCTGAGTCGGATGCACTTCAACGTCGGGAATGACGCCGATGCCTACGAATTCGCGTCCATCAGGATACGTGTCGCGTTTGGTGCAAATCCGCGCCCTCCCACCGCGAGGCAATTCGATGAGTAGCGGCTGTCCAGTAGTTCCCGCCGTCTTCTCGCCCACAAGCGTCGCGCGGCCGCAGGCATCCAAAGCAACCACAAAATCCTCGCCAGCGCTGACCGTGCCCGGGCCGATCAACACGACAACAGGGCCGAGGTAAGGATTCCTCGTCCTCGGCTGTATAGTGCTTCCTTCTTCTTCATGCCACGCCTCTTTCTGCCCCCGTGCTCGAAACGCCGGCATGTATTTGCGCGTCTTCCAGCGGGAGCCTGGCACAGGTTTGGCGATCAGGTAGCTAATGATCTTATAGCCGATGCTCGAACTGCCACCGCTGTTGTTGCGCACGTCAATGACCAACCCTTTGGCCTGGCGTATCTCCTCGAACACCTCTGCAAATAGGGAAGGGGCTTCATCCAACGAGAAGGAATTGAAAGCTACATAGGCGACGCCTTCTCGAGGGTCGTAATATTCGAAGCCTGGCGGAGGTTCAGGGAAAGCCCAATTCAGGTAAGACAGTGTCAGATCGTGCGTTTCTCCTTTGCCAGTTCGCACGCGAACAACGGCTTCCGAGCCTTCCTCGCCCTGAATCAGGCGCCTGAAAGCCCAGCGGTCGCGATTCTGCGGTGTGGAGTCAGCCACATAGGGGTACACGTCCTGCTCGAGGATTTCCGCAACAGGCCGACCGTCAATGTGGGTCATTTCGAGACCAGGCTTTAATTTCGGCTACCAGAATGACGCGGCTTCAGCCACCTCGCTGATGATCGGCTTCCCCTCGACAGCCCTCAGACGCACGGGCAGCCCAGCCCGGCTGCGAAAGATGCCTGGTGGATACACTGTTGTATGCCCGTCCTTCAACCGGGCAACGCATTGTTCGAGAAGACGATAGTATTCCTCTGTAGTTTGCGCTTTTCGAATCTTCGGCAGGTATTCTTCTAAGACCTTATCCCAGTCCAGCTCCGGAACCTGATCGAAAAATGCGAAGTTGTATTTCACTTCGCTCCACAACCTCGCGAAGCCCGAGATGCGCTCATCTATGCTGATCACGTTGGCCTTACGTCTTTCTTCTTCGCGTTTCCGCACCTCTTCCCGGAGGAGTTCTACAGATCTTGGTTCCAGGTTTGCCCCGTCATTTATAAGCAGTTTGATTGTAACGTTGTCGTCCGGACCTTCCGAGCATCTCAGGTTGAGCATGGTCCCGAAAAAGCTACCGAGATAACTATCACCATACGTCCTGCTATAAATGGAGCATGTTCCTGTATTCCATCTCGAAGGCAAACGCCATTCCAGCATGTCTTTCTTGGGCAATAGAAACATCTCTTTTCTGCCGGTCGGGTTCTCATTCAGCGCCAATCGAACGATGTCTCCTTTCCTGGCAACCAGTTGGATCTCCGTTCCGAACGCATACGCCTGCTCGATAGTTACCCTGCTCCGAACCTCTTCCAGCGATTCGGCGCCTGAAACCGGAGTTAAGCACCTGAATAAAAGCCCGCAGAGAAGACCAGGAACTGCCAAATAAATAAGTGACTTTGGAGACGTCATCATGCCGATTCCCTCCTTTGCACACGGGGTTCTATCACATCAACGTTGGGTTGATGATCTGCGAACTCCTTTCGAGACAAGGGGTTGTGGTAATCACCGTATTTCCAGAACGTCGCGCCCCCGCCCGTCGGTAGGATGTCGCTTCCGTGCCACAACGCCGCGCTTCTCCAACAGCAGGAGCATCGCCCGGATTGTATTCGGGTCAGAGGAGGCGCGCCGGACGAGTTCCCGCTGGGTGATTCCGTCCTGCTCGGTCAGCAATGACAGGAGCTCGAATTGGTCAGCCGTCGCCCCACGCTGGGCCAGGTGGGCGTTGGTCTGGCGGTGCATTGACCAGTAGGCCGCACGCAAGCCCATCGCAGTGTCATGCCCTATTGCCATCGCATCCTCTGGAGAAATAGTACGTACACGTATAAACCGCGCGACGAGACCTACAAACTGTGCCGGCTGAAGTCAACAGAAAAATCATGGCAATAGTAGTGCCTCGGAGACTTTTAGGTCAGCCCTTTGTTTCGCCGTGCTTGAAGGGTCGCGCCCAACACCAGAAACGCTGGGTCGGTCGAGATGTATGGCGAAAACGCCTCTTGCGAATTAGCAAGTGACGAGACGGGAATCCGTCACAGTTCTGACGGGTGTTACGGACCGGGCCCGGTTTTCGGTGGTCAGATGAGACTTTTTAACGACCGGGAGTTCACGGTGGTCAAGTACGAAATGCCATCCCGTTTCACCGTTTGTCGCGTCTGTTTTCTACCGTGCCCGACAAGCTAATCGAGGAATATCGGCAAGCTCCTGTGAATCAGGGCGACGAGACGTCCTGGCGCACAGATGGTCAAAATGGCTACACGTGCCTGTTCTGCACGAAACAAAGGAGCCGCCCCCGTTTTCGCAAGACGTGCTCGGCATCCGCAGCGAAAGAGGTGCTCGGCGAAGAACCTCGCCCGGGGGACCCGGTTATTCATGCTACCCCCGGCCGTGGCCCTCAGGCGGGCACGCACACAACAAAGCCCCCTATCGGCTCCAATACTGCTACGCCCATCTGTCGTGCGAGTCCCAAGACATTCAGAACGAATTTCCGCATGAGGCGGAAGTTCAAATCTTCAGGGGCACACTCGCCCGGCTCCCGGCCCGCGCCATGACAAGCCGCTTTCATAGATGAGGGGTTGCAGTGTCACCTTTTCCGTGCAATCCGGGCTTTCAGTTGCGCAATGCGCACTTCGCGCTGGACGATTTTTCAATCCTTCTCGTCCAGGTTCCGACGAAGCTGCCGGTTCTCGCTGACGAGTTCTTGGCATGTACGCTGGGCCATCGTGGCGACTCCCGCGGCCGGTCCGAACCCCATCGTCCGGAACGCCAACATCCATTCGTTCGGCCAAGAGGTCGGACAAACATCACTCTTCGATGGAAAAAATGTTGCATAGTGTCGGGGCGCGGGCGGGTAGAATATCATTATGGAAACACGACTGGCTGCGTGAACTGGTCAAGGCGTTAGAGGGATGCGAAACGTCTTGACGCCAGGAGGAGGCGAAGGACCAAGACCAGAAAGAGGAGCCAGCTAAGATGGAACCGAATGCAGTTTGAACTGAGAGGAGGCACTCGTGAACCCGATTGGACACCGCACAGCATCTCGCATCGCGGTCGTGCCATTATGGGTGCACCTGTGTATTGCAGCGGTGGCAAGCACGACCCAGAGAACAGTGAGCATAGTCCCGCTACCCGTCTCCATCGAGCGCGATGAGGGCGCCTTTCTCATCGCCCCCTCGACGCCTGTTATCGCCGACGGCGGCGCTGCGACAGAGGCCGCAAAGCTCATAGAGGCGTTAGCGCCAGCGACGGCATATCGCCTGCCCCGGATTGAAGACCCAGAGGTGAAAAACGGTATCCACCTGAAGATCGAGCCAGCGTTGCAGGACCGGCTCGGTGATGAGGGATATGAGCTTGAGGTGACGACCCAATCCATCGTTCTCCGCGGGGGAGGGCCCGCCGGGTTGTTCTATGGCATCCAGACGTTGAGACAGTTGTTGCCGCCCGCTGTTTTCGCCGGGCGGAAGGTCGTCGGAGTCGAATGGGCTGTGCCGTGCGTGCGAATCACCGACTACCCGCGATTCAGGTGGCGCGGGCTGCTGATCGACCCGGCACGGCACTTCATCCCGGTGAAGGACGTCAAGCAGTTCATCGAAGCGATGGCGCTGCACAAGTTCAACCGCCTCCAGATTCACCTGACCGACGACCAGGGCTGGCGGATCGAGATCAAGAAGTACCCGCAGCTCGTGCAGACTGGTGCGTGGATGGACTTCACGGCGATACAGCACAGCGGCACGCCCAGGCAAGCCAGTGCCCAACGTCCGGGCGGGTTCTACAGCCAGGAGGAGATGCGCGACCTGGTCCATTACGCCGCAGAGCGGTACGTCACTATCGTCCCCGAGATCGAGATGCCCGCCCACACAGGCGCCGCGATTGTTTCTTACCCACAGATCGGCCTGTATCCGGAGAAGCTGAATGCCCTGCCGCCCGAGAAACGCTGGCTGGCCAATGAGAGAGTCCTCGCACCACGTCCGCAGACCGTCTCTTTCATGCAGGATGTGCTGACAGAGGTGCTCGACCTGTTCCCAAGCCGGTACATTCACATCGGGGGCGATGAGGCGAACATCGCCCACTGGAAACAATGCCCCGAAATGCAGGCATTGATCCGCCAATTGGGCCTGAAGGACGAGGCTGAGCTTCATAGCTGGTTCATCAGGCAGATGGACACGTTCCTGGCCAATCGCGGCCGGCAACTGGTTGGCTGGGACGAGATTCTCCAGGGCGGTCTGGCGCCGGGGGCCGTCGTGATGAGCTGGCGGGGAGAGACCGGCGGCATCACAGCCGCCCAGGCCGGACACGACGTGGTCATGGCCCCGACCTCTCATACATATTTTGACTACTATCAGGGCCCGGCTGAGACCGAACCAAAGGCCATCGGAGGGCACATACCAGTGGAGAGAGTATACGAATATGAGCCGATCCCAGCTCCCCTCAACTCTGAGCAAGCCAAGCACGTCCTCGGCGCACAGGCGCAACTATGGGGCGAGTTTATTGACAATCAAAGCCACCGGCTGTATATGACTTATCCTCGCGCCGCTGCATTCAGCGAAGTCCTCTGGTCATCCCGGCAGGTTCGCAGTTACCGGTCGTTTCGGGCCCGCCTGGCCGAGCATCTCAAGCGGCTCGATGCGGCGGAAATCAACTACCGTCCGCTGGGTCGTGAGCCGATGCTTTCGGACCGGCCGGGCTGACCCCGTTGCTCCTATCGCGGCACAGGCCTTGCTCGAGCGATTGCTGCCGGGATATGCCGACCGACTCGGTGCCGCGGCGAAAGGGTTTTCTTTCAAGACAAGGAGTCCAGATGCTCCCGGCAAAAGAGCAAAGTTGGCGCGCGCTCCAACAGTGGTATCGTGGTTTTGGAATCGGTCACTGAATTTGGTGCGCTTGGGGAAAGGCGCTGTGATCCAAGTCTTTCTCTTTCTTTTCGGCGAGCACGCCTGAGACCATGGAGGCGAATTCCAATTCAAAGGAAAAAAAGCCAACAACTGGCTTATGGCAGAGAGGTTGTTTCTGCAAGGCGAGAATGCGTCCAGACCTCATCATAATAGGGAGGGCATCATGTGTCATAATCGCATGAGTAGAAGGCAGTTTGTGGGTCTGACAACATCGGGCATCGCCGGGGCACTCTTAGGCTCTGCTACTCCGGCGCGTGCCGGCGGGAAAACGGTTGAATGGAATCCTGATAAGCCCTATCTCGTCACGGGGGAACACTTGAGGGTGCAGCCGGTTCTTATGTATGCGATTCACCAGAGAAGGGAGTCAACTTCGTGGCGGTCATGGGGAACGACGAGCTCCCACGAGGCCGCCGCAGACGAGGTAGAAAGAATATCAGAAGAGCTTAACGCATTGTCCGCGAAAGCTGAGTATCCACTACGGATACTGTCCCTTATGAAGGTGGCAAGCGTTGAAGAGGCAATGCGAGTGCATGCCAACGATTACGATGCGATAATCCTTTATCCTGCCACAGGTTCTGGAAGCATGTTCAAAGCCTGTTTCCCCGCAAAAACGGACAAGGACATTGTGATATTCGTCAGGCATCGTTCCGGTCCAATATACTATTGGTACGAGGCGCTGAGCACCCGCTATCTCAAGAAGGGAACCGATGAGGAACTTGAGCAGAATGGTCTCCGGAATCACGGGGGCGTATTCGTTGATGATGTCGTGGTTGACGACTATCAGGAAGTTCTGTGGAGACTTCGGGCACTCTACGGGATTAAGAACTTCATAGGGAAGCGCATACTTGCTCTTGGCGGCGCCTGGGGTAAGTATGATGAGCAGGCACCCGGAGTGGCGCGGGAGAAATACGGAATCGAAATCGTGGAGGTCAGTTATGATGACTTGAAACGGCGCGTGGAGAATGCCAGAGCAGACAACGCTCTCGTGGCAAGGGCGGAGAAATGGACCGAAGAATATCTTTCCCAGCCCAACATGACTCTTGCAACCCAAAAGAAGTACGTTGTGAATGCCTTCTTGCTGTACGGCATCGTCAAGGAATGGATGTATGAACATGATACGCTGGCATTCACAATCAAGGATTGCATGACCAAGCTCCTGCCGATAGCACAAACCACCCCGTGCCTTGTCCTCAGTTGGCTCAACGACGAGGGATTGCTTGCTTTCTGCGAATCAGACTTTGTCGTGATACCCTCCGGCATTTTGTTGCACTACATATCGGGCAAGCCAGTGTTCCTGCACAACTCGACATTTCCGCACAAAGGAGTGGTCACCTGTGCTCACTGTAGCGCCCCTCGTCGGATGGATGGACAGAACTACGAGGCAACCGACGTCATGACACATTATGAGTCCGACTTCGGCGCGGCGCCAAAAGTGAAGATGGCTGTAGGGCAGGAAGTGACATTCATTGACCCTGAGTACAGTACGGGCCGGTGGGTGGGATTCAAGGGAATCATCAAAACGAGCCCATCTTACGACATATGTCGCACTCAACAGGATGTCGAGATACAAGGAGATTGGAGGAAACTCATCAAAGAAGTGCGCGATTCCCACTGGATGATGGCGTATGGAGATTATCTCAGGGAGCTGGGATATGCATCCCGAAAGCTCGGAATCAAATTCGTGAATATCTCCGGAACGGAGTGAGCGTGATATTTCGTGTGGGCGGGGTTCCCCGGAGGGGATAGCCTTCTGACTTTGAGGTAGTGGCATCGAAAGACGCCGATAATGTTGTTACGGCCTTTGGCGAGTATGAGACCGAGGATTGTAGCAATGGGAAACAAAACCCGGACAGTTCTCCTCACTCTGTTTGGCGTGTTGGCCGGACCGGCCATTCAGGCATCAAACACGGAGTGCCCGAATGGGACAAGGGTCAAGCTGGAAGGGAACACGGTTCAGCGGACGTGTGATCCTGTTGTGATCATCGTTGACACAACCGCGCCTTGCGAGCCGCTGCGGCACGTCTGGCAATACTACGGGTACGATGAATGCAACTATACGACGACCCCCTGCGCACGGGAGTTGATGAAAACGCTGGCGAATATCAACGCCGAGCCGGTCTATCTCCGGCAGCACTTTTTGTTGGCCAGCGGTGACGGTAGGCCTTCGCTGAAATGGGGGTCCACTAATGCCTACGACGAGGACCCCGCCGGTAAGCCGTTATATGATTGGCGGATCATGGACCAGATTATGGACGCACTGACCGCTTCCGGTTGCCGCCCGCTCGTTGAAATTGGGTTCATGCCAAAGGCGCTTTCCATCAAACCGGAGCCGTACAAGAGCAAAGACCCGTTCGAAATGAGAGGGTTTGGGCCTTACTTTCCCCCCAAGGACTATGACAAGTGGGCGGAGCTGATTGAGGAATGGGCGCGCCACAGCAAAGATAGGTACCCTCAAGTCGAGAAAACGTGGATGTGGGAGTTGTGGAACGAACCCAATATCAGCTACTGGCAGGGGGCCTTCGAGGAGTACTGCAAGTTATTCGACTACACCGAGTACGCCCTGCACAAGGTGATGCCGGACGCGGTGCTCGGCGGACCACATACCGCGGGCACACGAGACGCATTCCTGCGGAAGTTCCTCGAGCACTGTCTCCGCGGCAGGAATGCGGTCACCGGGCAACAAGGCACACGATTGGACTACATCGGGTTTCACAGCAAAGGGAGCACAAGATTCGTCAATGGTCACCCACAAATGAACCTGGGCCTCAATCTCGGCAACACTCGAAACGGTTTCTCGACCATTACGTCTTTTCCAGAATTCTCCCACACACCGATCATCATCGGCGAATGCGATCCAGAGGGCGCAGCAGCCCTCTCTGCGCGAGTCCATCCTGCGAACGGCTACCGCAACGGCAGCGCATACGCGGCTTACGAGGTTGCGCTGATGAAGCACACTCTTGACTTAGCGGCCTACGAGGGGGTCAATCTCCGGGGTGTTCTGACCTGGGCCTTCATGTTCGACGGGAAGGATTACTTTGAGGGTTTCCGTACCTTGTCAACTAATGGCATCCACAAGCCGGTCCTGAACGCGTTCAAGCTGCTCGGGATGCTTCAGGGCAACCGTATCCCGGTGACGAGCACCGGGGCTCTCGGTCTCGATTGGATTCTCGACAAAGGAGTCCGGGACAGACCAGATATAGACGGCCTGGCCACCGCAAGCGATGAATCGGTCCAGGTAATCCTCTGGAACTACCACGACGATATGATTCCAGTGGAACGTGCTCCAGTGCGGCTGCTCGTCAAGGCCCCTGACAGCAACCCGTCGAGGGCACGGGTCGTCCACTACCGAATTGACGATTCCCATAGCAACGCCCACACCCGGTGGGTGCGAAAGGGAAGTCCACAGAACCCAACCCCCGACGTCTTAGCGGAATTGCGCGACGCTGCCGAATTGCAGCTCCTGGAACCGATCCGTTTCACCGACGTGCGCGATGGGAACGTGGAACTGAATTTTGCCCTGCCCCGATACGCAGTTTCTCTCATTGAACTTCGGTGGCGACCATGACCCCAGCACGATACGTCTCGGGCTTCAGGCGCTCCCGCCGTTTATGCCGGGAGTCGCGAATTTGAACTATAGTCTTCGCACAGTCGGTCATCTGCTGGAAACGCCGTTAAGCTCGACCCACCCGGCGTTTCTGGTGAACGCGCGACTCTTCAAGCATTGCGAGACAAAGCGGGCACCCGAAAACCGGCCGTGGGCAAAATGGGGTTTTAGAATCTTCGTCGAACCTAAGAGCGTTTCCCCTCGTTTCTGGGGGTGCGCGGTGACTCTCGCGGAAACGAGAGAAGCTCCAGAGTACATCGGCGCAAAAGCGGATCGCGTGCTTTCGTAGCTATGGAAGCATTATGGCCTCCGGGCGCTGAAACCGGGAGCGGGCGCCAGGCAACGTCTCGGCCTCGTTGAGAGATATGGCGAAATAGACGCCTCCTGTTGCCAAGGGACGAGCTGGGATGAGAACCTTTCTGTTCCCTCTGCGAGCTCCCTTTCTCTATGGTGTCCGGAGGAGGCGATATTCCATGGGAGCGGTCAGGGCGCAATGTGGACCATGGCCTCAATCCATTCCCGAAACTCGCCTTTGTGTGTTTTGACATCAGCTGTGATCACGTACAGGCCCGGTTTAGCGTCGGCCGCAGGCAGGACAGTGAATTCAGAGGCTCCCTCCTGCCAGGGCGGAATCCAAACGCGGTCGGGCGATGGGCCTTTCAACGTCCATCCTTTCGGCAAATGCGGCCGAACTGCAAGACACTGTACACCAGGACTGTGGTTGAAAATGATGGCGCGGCACGTGAACGGCTTTTGCCTCTCCGCCTGGATGCTGTAGGGATAAACCCGCGCCCAGCTCTCGTCCAGTCCGTAATTTGGATCATCCCAGGGGAACAAGGAGCGCAAGAGGTCCACGCGTCTCTCCAGCGTGGCCCGCATTCTGTCCAGTTGCTGCGAGGTAAACCGGAACATGGGTTCGACGTGCTGATTCACCAGCCAGCAGCCTTCCGGCAGACTTCTAAGGAGAGCCAGGCATTGGAAGAATCCAGTATCGGGGTGCAACAAGTTCCGATTCTGGAGACAGTAGTCGTCAATGCCGGAGGGGGTGAACGAGTCGCCGATGAAGAAGATGGATTCACCCCGGTCTTTTTGTACCAGCAAGGCCTGGTGATACAGGGTCTGACCGGGAAAATAGAAGGCGGTCGCCTCGAATTCCTTCCAGCGCCATCGTGCGCCGCTGGTCAGCCTCCCCGACACAGAAATGGGATGCCGCGTCAAACAGGGCAAGAAATAGGCATCCGGGTTTTCGAGAATATCCCACAGTTCGCGGCAGGCCAGGACAGTGGCCCCGAAGGCGTCTACCACGGCCGGGACCTGATCGGTGTGATCGTCATGATAGTGTGTGATAAAGACGTAATCGAGCGAGGCGAGGGCGCCGGCGCGGCGCAATTCTCGGAGTTGACCGAGTATCTGCGTGCTGCCGCAATCCAATAGCAAACCGGCGCCGTCAGCGGACCGAATTAGGCGTGTATTGCCAATGGCCGTCACCCAGGAAGGCAGGGACTCGGTTTCGGCCAGGGGCATCCAGTCAATCGAGGCGCCTGGACCCAGCACCCGCCTGGCCTTGGTCAGAATGTGCTCGTCGCCGAAATACCAACGCAGCGCGTCAATCGAAAGGTAGTTGGAGTACAACGATTCGACTCGCCGCATCAGAGAAGCGATCCCCTCCGACGGATGCTCGATGACCGGACCGCGCGCGGGAATGAGGAGGTCAGGTTTCTCGGCCTGCAATCTGCGCAAGCTCTGCATCAAGTCAGCCAACCGTGCGGCATAGCCGTGGTACCCTCCGATCTTGGCCTCGGGAATCGCATCCTGAAAGCTGTAGAGGTCGAGGATTTTGCCGTCACCATAAATGAGGTCACCGGTAAAGGCGATGGTCTTTCCCTCGAGCGGAAGCAGGTATGTAACCGCCCCGAGGGTATAACCGGGAACTGCAAGAACGCGGATAGGGATGCCTTCCCAGGTAAAGGTTTCGCCCGGTCGCACCGTTTGCGCCACGGGCACGGACTCGGCCAACACTTTGGTGCAAGGCTGGGAGTAATTATGAAAACGCCCCTGGTCAAATTGCTGCCAGAAACTCTCAGCCTGAAGGAAGAGATGAGCCTCCTTCTCCGGCACCACCGCAATAGCGCCTTGTTCTATCAGCGGACGCGCCGCCCACGCGACGTCCCGGCGACAATGGGTGAGTAGCACACGCTCGGCCCCGGGCGGATGCTCGCGTGGATCTCCATATACGGCCAGGGTCTTTCCCTTGGCCTGAAAGCGCGCGCCATTCACCGCCCCTCGCACTACGCTCAAGTTGGGCACGATTTCTTCGACCACGATGGAGTCTTTAAGTTCGAACTGGAGCGTCTTGTCTTCGGCACAGGTGGGCGGACATACGATCAGACAGAACGTCCAGACGACATTGGCCATTACGCAAGGTAGTTTCGACTTCATAGATACTGTTCCTCTGAAAAGCTCACTACCCAATTCTGATTTCGCGACAGAGTCATCGGCTTCCTCGCCGTGATCATGCACGAAGTGTTAAAGTTTTTCAACGGACGCCTTGATTTCGTCGAAACGTCCTTCGGCGAGTTGCTTACCATAATCGCGCATCGCGCTGGCTATGTTGCGCCACGCAGTCCAGATAGCGCCTTTTCCTCTGGGTGCCGAGAGCTGCTTCGCCACAAGACTCGCCTCGGACTCGATGAACTGGTCGAGCGCCTTGTAGTCCCAGGCTGGCATCCTCCGTGAGAGGACAGCAAGTCGCGAGACGATAGTCTCGGTAATCGCACGCCCATCTTCAGCGGAGGCTTCCGTTTTTGGGTCACGCCCGCCGACACCTCTGTGCGGAGGATCACCGAGCCGCGAAAGATCAACAGTGCCGGGGTAAAGGTGCATCATCAGGGACGTCTCTCCCCACGCTGCGTGATCGCCAACGTAGCCCACGTCTATCGCGAGCATATACTCCGGCGTGCCAAGCACGGGAATGGCCAAGGCACGGCTCATGCGGACCGCTGTTTCGCGCACGACGATTTGCTGGGCTGCGCCGTAGTGACCGGTGAGAATAATGATTGCCCGGAAACCGTCCCGTGCCATTTCCCTGCAAAGCTGCTCGAGCCAGGGACGGAGTAGCTTGGAGAAAACATCATCCTCAGGCTCCATTACGAACGTGTGTGGTTCGGTCAGGCCGCCGACACCGCCGTAAAGGGCGGGGGATACCAAGCCACCTCCCTTCCGCGCCGCTCGAACACAAAGGGCATGTGCTTTGACGGAATCGAGCCCCACCACATTGTGCACTCCATGCCATTCGATAGTCCCAAGTGGCTGGAAGATCGTCGGGCACTCGGCCTGAGCTTCCTCGATTTCTTTGGGCCACAGAAACTCAAGCCGCACCTCGCGCTCCGTTGGCGTAACCTCACCTTCCTCTTCCCGGCCGCCCGAAACAGAACTGAGCACCGCGCCTGTCATGGCAGTGCTTATGAACTCGCGTCGCCCGATTTTTCGCTTCATGGTGAATTCCTTTCCTAAAACGTGAAACGAGGTTTGGATAAATGCAGCACTCACGACTGCCAGCGGCAGGGCGATTTCTGTTTCAAAAACGGCGCTGAGGCGGTATCTTCTCTGCAAAATCGCCCGTGCGACACTGTGGCAAGCAGGTACACAACGAGCCATTCACCGCAGGCAATCGGCAGTTATTCTACCAGAAGAAGGGAGTCCAAAGATGAGATTTGAAGACCTTAGGGCACTCATGAAAGAAGCCGGATGGGGAATTCTTGCGACGTCGGATGGTCAGAAGGTCGTAGCCCGGCCCACGGGCGGTTGGGCCTGGATGCGTAACGAACTGTGGTGCGCGACCGGGAATTCCAGCGATAAGATAGCGCAGCTCAGAGATGTACATTACGCCGAGTACTGCTTTTGTACGAAGGAGGGAAAGCACGCCCGGATCGTCGGGCCCTGCAAAATCAGCAGCAGCTATGACGACAAGCTGAGGCTGTACAAAGCGGTCCCGGCACTTCAGGACCACATTGAACACCCAGCATCACCTTGGTATGTCGTCATCCGGATGAAGCCGCAACGTATTCGAGCAATGGCACTATCGGACATCAGGTATGAGGAGATTGAACTCGTGTGAACCCTCCGGTTAACGGCCTCGCTCTCTTATCTCGAGTGACCGATTTGTCGTGTGCGGTGCCAGACAGCTCGTTGATTTGCACTTGTCATACGCCCGCTATCTATGCGGCCAGGCCGAGGCGCTGCCGCCGGAACAGCTGGAGTGCTACGTCTGCACACTGATTTGAAACGTGCGGCGCCGCTTACAAGCGCAAGAGGCGGATCTCCCCCAGTATAGCGAAGCGCGGGGCTTTTGAGTAAACTGGAACTGACGTCAACTGGAGACAAGGATAATGAAACTCAGGTCGTGGATCATCTCAATGGGGGTACGTATCGCCATGATTGTCTTAGGCGGTTCAGGAGTAGCAGCGCGTGAGATTCATGTGGCAAAGACGGGAAGCGATTCTGGTTCCGGTGATGAGAGGAGTCCATATCTTACCATCAATAAAGCGGCATCTCTTGCCCAACCCGGAGATACCGTGACTGCTCACGCCGGAACGTATCGCGAATGGGTCAAACCCGTTCGTGGCGGCACCCGCGAAAGCAAACGCATCGCCTACCGAGCAGCGCCCGGCGAGAAAGTCATCATCAAAGGTTCCGAACACATCACCTCCTGGACCCGTGAAGCCGACGGCGTTTGGAAAGTCGAGTTACCCAACTCATTCTTCGGTGAATACAATCCCTACGCCCTGAACGTCTCCGGCGGCTGGCTCGATTACGGCCAGTGGCATCATCGCGGCGATGTCTATCTCAACGGGGAAGCATTCTACGAGAAGGAGAAGGCGCAAGAGGTAAATGAAGCGGAGCAGAGCTGGCATTGTCAGGTCGGCGAAGAAATGACCACTATTCGGGCGAATTTCGGCAAGGCTAATCCCAACAAGGAACCGACCGAGATCAACGTTCGTGAAAGCCTCTTCATGCCGGAAATTACCGGCCTCAAGTACATCACAGTGGACGGCTTTCACTTCATGCACGCCGCCGCGAACTGGGCGCCTCCGGGGTTGGAACTGCAAACGGGCGCCGTCGGCCCGCGGATGGGGAAGCACTGGATCATCGAAAACTGCACGATCACCAACGCCCGTTGCGTCGGCATCATTCTGGGACATGCGCCGGGGGTGGATTTCAGCGACATAGACGCCTATGGGGACCACATTATCCGCAACAACGTTATCCGGCGGTGTGGACAAGCGGGCATAGCCGGCCAAAATGGGGCCAGCCGGTCGCTGATCTCCGGCAACCTCATCGAAGACACGAATTACCGCAGGGAGTTCGGCGGTTGGGAAACGGCGGCAATCAAGTTTCACAATAGCGTGGATACCGTCATTAGCGGCAATCTGATCCGGGGTGTTTACCGGCAGAAGGAGGGTGCTTTTGGGATTTGGATGGACTGGGGCAACCAGGGCATCCGGATCACCGGCAATGTCATCTACAACACCGAAGCCGCCACGGTTTTCTTGGAGATGAACCACGGTCCCATTCTTCTTGATAACAACATCCTCGTCGGACAGTCAATCAGGAGTAATTCCGAGGCCACGGTGTTTGCGCACAACCTGCTTGTTGATTGCGGGTACGACTACAGTGCCGACACCGGGCGGCGTTCCGAGTATTACACCCCGCATACGACGAAAGTGGCCGGACGCAAAACCGGCACCGCCCAGGACGACAAGTGGTTTAATAATATTTTCGTCCGACAGGGACTCGACCGGGTCAAAACGGCTTCGGGTTACGTATCGGATTTCAACGTCTTCCTTGAGGGGGCAAAGAAGAGCTCCTTTGGCGATGAAAACAGCGTGGTCGACCCTTATGTCACGGAATTCACCACCAAAGATCATCCTCTGAGAACGACGATCACGTTTTTCATAAATGACACGCCCTTCCGTGTGAGAGGGCCGCGGGTCAACGCTGGGCTGGTCGGTGTCTTTCCGGCTGTCGGGCAAACCATTGAGGATCGTTACGGCAACCCCATCGAAGTGGATACAGACTTCAACGGAAAGAAGTACCCACGACCGATCGCCGGGCCACTGGCAGACCTCGAACAGGGAGAGAACACGGTTATCTGGGCGATGCATGATGCCAGGTGAACATCATCAATCAGAACTGGCCACGACAGTCGGTGGCGTCATCGCCGCATAGCTCGACGAGGGCCCCAAAAGTTCATTTCGGCCGCCGTCGGTTCCGTCGCCCACCTTTTCCCCAGGAGTGCTTGAAAGGTTTCGCCTTCACCGGAAACGCCATGTGGGTCGAGTATAGTTTACTATCTGTTCGATCGTGCAGTGAACAAACGTTACGCTCCGAAAAACAGTTGACCGACCAGCTCTTTTGGAAGCATTATGGGAAACGGCGCAGATAAGCGTCCTTGGGATTCAAGAGAGAAGAGGTAGTTGGCCGAAAACCTTCGACGAAGGAGGGGGCCGTAATCATGACGGGGAAATCTGTCCTTTTCGCAATATCTCTTCTCCTTGTGCTTTCACACTGCAGGGTTTGCCTGACCGACACGTGGTACGTTAACACCGGGGCGACCGGCCCTCGGGACGGGCGCTCCCCGGAGACGGGATTCCAGAGAATCCAGCAATGGATAGATGCCGCGTCCAATGGCGACACGGTCATCTTTGCCGGGGGAGCGTACCTCGAGAACATCAAGTTCAAGGGCGGGAACATCGTTCTGCGGAGCAGTGATCCGGTCGATCCGACAGTTGTCACGACTACCATCACTGACGGTAAGCAGACCGGCCCGGTCGTGACATTCATAGGGAACGAAGACCAGACTTGCGTCCTGTCCGGATTTACCATTCGCAATGGAAAGGGCGACATAGGTGCTGGAATCGTGGATACGGCGATGGGGTTTTCCGAGACCCATCCCACGATCGAGTACAACACCATCGTCGAGAACTCAGCCTACCAGGGTGGCGAGATAGCACTCTGCGATGGCTTGGTCAGCAATAACACGATTGTTGGCAACTCGGCCTTCGCAAGGGGGGCTGGATTGCGTGAGTGCAATGGCATTTTGTTCAACAACATCATCAAGGACAATTCGGCCGAATGGT
>Ga0315312_1001372_pt1 | contig 19234 bp, 16 predicted proteins | sample TDP7_MG_FD_203629 | JGI IMG/M metagenome (GOLD analysis project Ga0315312, IMG submission 203629) | Freshwater sediment microbial communities from Lake Towuti, South Sulawesi, Indonesia - TDP7 | ecosystem: Environmental > Aquatic > Freshwater > Lake > Sediment | place: Indonesia: South Sulawesi... | reverse complement strand
AAATCCCAAAGGCATAGTCATCATAACTTTCGGGGGATATTTCAATAAGAAAACTTTAGACTGGTTCTGGGAAAATCCGCTTCCTGAACCAAACATCATGTACAATTTCCACTGGTATTATCGATATGAATCCTATGAACCTTACTATAAAAGCTACGCATCAGGTAATTATGCTGCAGGGAAACTACAGTTAGAACAGTATTTCTATAACAGAGCATTAAAAATATTAGAAGCGAATTATCCTCTCATATGCAGCGAATTCGGATTCTACAACAATGAAATAGAAGAACCATCTTCATTAATAGTTATGAGGGATACATTAGATATCTTCAAAAACTGGACTGTTCACTGGACATATTTCAATTGGGGAGTTGGAATAGAGAGAGATTTTGTCGACATAAACCATTACGGAATCTTAGTTTACGATAAAAACTTAAATTACTATGTCAGCCCATATGATCCTAGCGCTGATCCAAGAATGGCGGCCATCATAAAACCGAAGTTCGATGTATGGCAACGTAATCTCGAACCGCTTCCATCTTAACAATTTGGTATTCATGCCACCAATACTAAAGACAAACTTCATGAAACAAAATGCGTTTAACTTCCTCTTTTCCGTCATTGCCCTATTGATCAATTATACGATTTAGTCGTCGATTACTCGTATAGGTGCTCCATTTGCCAACCCCGAGCAAATATCGCGTAAGGCCTGTAGTTTGTATCAGTCTTGAGGAAACAAAAACCACAATATTTTCAAAGTCCTTATAAAAACTGGCAGACCCGAACACCTCATAAATCCTATAACCGAGTTTCCAATCTTCACCATACGACTGATGCGGATCAAACCCCATCACTCTAAAATAAGCATCACGCTTTATAGGAAGAAAGAATCCAGAAACAGCCCATACGCGTCTCCAGTATTTGTCGTATAAGTGAGCCATCATGTTTAGGAAGAAATCTCCGTCGTAATATGAATGACCGGCGCAAATGACCTTGACCTGATTTCTTTGATTGAATACATTAACAACACGTTCGATAAGCGTTGGAGGAAAATACGCATCCGCGTCGGTTCGTATAATGATGTCTCCTTGAGAATGCATAGCTGCAATGTGGGAGGCAAGAGAGATCCCACTTTCTCCAATATTTAAAACCTTGGCACCATAACGTTTAGCCAGGATTTTGGTTTCGTCAGTGCTTATATAGTCGGCAACTATGACCTCTATGTTTGTATAAGTTTGTTGCTGGATGCTCCAAAAAAGTCTCGGAAGGAATCCTGCCTCATTGTGAGTAGGTACGATTATGCTGACATTAAGATCTCCTTCGATTTTGTATTTAGGACTCTCGCAAAGTAAGGATAACTTTTGTTTAACCTCTCCCACTTCTCGAATAATCTTTAGGTTTAAAAACATTTGAGCTAAATCTAGTATCCTTTTCCAAGTTAAGGGCAAATAATTTCCACCAAATGCTAATGTGTGAAAACTTTTAATCCACACGTACTTAGTTTTGTAACCCTTAGCTCGAAGATAAAAGATGATCGAACGAGCATCTGCAGTCTTAACAACTCCCATAAATCCCGGTGAAAATAAATAGCTTGAAATGTCTCATTGTATACACATAGTTTAATGCTTATTAGGGCATAGCCTCTTTCCTTTGCTTTAAACATTTTACGAAATTAAGGTTCAGGTTAATTTCAAGCAAAGTTTGAATTTCAATCGATGAAAATAGCGAATCTTTCAAATCTCGTATCAAAAGTTCATCCTCTAAAGTCTTTAATACCTCTGTTTTTATGTGGAGCGATCTAATCAGACTATACAGTGTCAAAAATGTATTATATTTCTGCGGGACTCTAATCGATTGATATTCATTTAAAGCTTTGATTGGATTTAACAGCATTTCTCCATTTTTTAAATACTTAGAATTAAGAATGAAAAATGGGATATCTATCGGAGGCTCATTAAACCCGGAGGCCATAAAGTTTAAAATCTTTATTTTGCCTTCGGAAGTAATCACAATATTATTCGAGGTTAGGTTGCCATGAACTAACGCCGTGGGGAGAAGAAAATCCTCTCCCAGGATAGCTTCTTCCAATGTTTTCATTATGCTACTCAATTCAAAGTATTCTGATGGGACCTCCAAGTAATTGTCAGCTCTATTTAAAAGTTCTCTTGATGATATGTCTTTCGATCTTGTTTTATCGTAGATCTCATTCATTGATTCCTTTATTCTTGGAAGCGCATTGTACAAATGCTCTGTTTTAGGGTTTAACCTTATTCCACTAATTCCTTCTTCAGCTAAATAGGCGCACCCATTTAAGTATCCATAATCGATCAATCTGGGGACACAATTGACCTTATTACTGAGTAGGTATTTCAAAATGTCACTTTCTCCTTCAAGGAATCTGTTTATTCGCTTTGAAGCTGTCCTAGAGACCTTCAGGAATATGCTATAATTTTCTTTTTTTCCCGATCTTAAAGTTATAAAACATTCGTTTGCAAGATAGTCATCGCTAAGTGAGCTTATAAACATCGTAACTTTCCATTTGTTCAGTTTCAGCTTTTCTTCTGTAATTTTTGATATGATTTCATTTATCATGCTTCTCTTAACCAGCCTGCTACCTAACTGCGTGCAAGAAGAAATGAGGTGCAAACATTCTCAAGAGGGTATTTGGTAGAAGCCTAGCCATCTTAATAAGTATAGAAGGTTTCTTATCCTTAAGGGGTAAGAGCCTAATCATCTCTTTGACTGAAGTTAAATCTGTAATGAATAATGGGTCACGGTATGTTTTGAATGCGACATAAATTTTTACCTGGCTAAAACCTGCACTTTTCAGGAGGCTTCGATATCCAAACTCTGTGTAAGTGTACATTCGATAAGACTCCCCAATCCTAACCCTGCAGTAGAGGTCAGCCAAAATTCTTGGCATCAAACTTGTATACCTTAAGCCCGAATGATCAGTCTTTCCTAGAAAATATTGATACCCTATTCGGTTCTCGGTCCCGATAAGAAGAGTTCCACCACTTTTCAATACTCTATACACTTCTTTAAGAGCCTTCAGTTGCCCATTTCGAGGATTTCCACAAAGGTAAGGCATCCCTAGATATTCCAACACTCCTGTCATGAAGACATGATCGAAAAAGTTATCTTGGAAAGGAATATCCCATGCGTCTCCATGTACGACTTTCAAGTTATACAGTTGTTCTTGATCTCTTGCGTTTTTTAAGAAAAGGAGGCTTTCTAAAGTCTTGTCAAGAGAATAGATCGATGCATCCGGGAAACCCTTGGCTAAGGGAAGGGAGATGGATCCCCAACCAGCTCCTAGATCCAAGATTTTGGATGCGTTTCTTATATCGCAGAGATGTGTAAAGCATAACCTTCTGGGATTCATAATGTATTCTCTTAGGTAAACATTCGGGTGGGCGGACAATGCTTTCCTCCACCCTATTTTCATCGCTAAAGAAGGTAGACTGATGGTTTGATATGCCTCAACATATATGTATTCTTTATCCACGAAAGACGGTATCCCGTGAACTTCGTTGTTGGGCTGTCTTTTGAATTCGCTATCAGGTAGCTCCAATGTTGTGTTCAATCCTTTGTCTCTGAGAAGTCAGGATTTCTTTTCTTTGCTAGGGGACTATACAAGTTCCAATAACAAACATTATACAGTGTTGAGAATGCCCGATAGATCATGGAGGATTTTTCGACAGCATAATGAGGGACAATTCTGGGATTGAATCCTGCCTTAAAATGTGCTATAGACGGTGTGTCGGCCTCGATCATGTCAATTTCTTTGTGGTTTTTTGAGTATTCTTCAATAAGTCTGAATTTTAAATAATGTGGGGCACCTGTGTCAAAAAAGTTCGGATTATTAGCTGCACTCCAGAAATAGATCCTTTTATTATCAAAGAGAACTATCTCTCCTGAAGCTACATCACCTGAAGGCGTCCTAAGTAACCACATTTCACATTTTTTTTCGTTGTATAGAAGTGGAACGATTATCTCAAGAAACCTATGCAACATTTTTCTATAGGGAAGCCAACTTGAGTGGTGACGGAACAAAACCTGTTGATAGAGATTGAAATATTCGTTGACATTTTCTGTTTTTTCCAGAGTCATACCTAATTTAGCTGCTTTTTTCACACTTCTTCTTACATCTCTGGAAAAATGTTCTCCTTGTACCTGCTTGTGTGGCATGAGATAGTAAGTGTAAATGACTTCGTTACGCCATCCGGACCAGACAAAGGGTCTAACATCTATAAAAGCAGGAGAATTCATTAATTTGACATAACTGAATCCTTCCTTATCAAAAGCATCTGATAATGACTGAATTATACTTCTGTTAGTGTACTCAGCACGTCTAACCTTAGTTTCCTTCGGTATAGATTTGATTACAACGCCATTATAAGGGGTAACTGCTCTCCATAGAAAACTTGATGACTTTTTAAAAATTCCGTTTCTGTATATTCTAAGTGGGCATCCTCCGATTAGTTCGTCACCTTTAAAACATCCCCAGATTTCATAATTTCCTGGGAAAACCTGATTGCAGGCAGTCAACCATCCTGTATTGTGAAATATTGTTCCGTGTGGCGAATTATCGACAAGTCTATTCCATTCGCTGAATTCTTTTTCTGAAAGTTTTCTAACAAAAATCTGCGAACTACCTATGACCATGAATAGCTTCCTCGTTGAAGTCACTGATTGGAGAAAGAAGGATGCCAGCGGTTCTTAATGGCGGTTTCTTATGATATTATAAGTATTCGCTATCAAGCTGTATCCTCTTCTCATCTTTCTTGCAGAGAAATATGAAACCAAGCCAAAATTGTATTTAGACTTGTATTCGACTTGGCTCTCTGCAAAAAGTATTTCGCAGTACCGATAGCCGTTCTCATTAGTCCATTTGATGGTTTCCCAATAAAGTAAATCAGTCGGTGAAGCGAATTTCGGAGATTTTTCAGTGGCACAAAGCCATATAGTAACTTTATCTTTGTGCTGAGTAGAAACAAGACCGCCAAGGTCTTCTTGTTCATATCCACAAATAACAACTCTTAAATTCTTGGGATGAAAAGTCCTGTAAACTTCGAAAAGGTATTCACTTGAGACTTCTAGTCTTTGTCCTTTTTCCTTTATGCGATCAGACAAGAGATGGGTGACAAGATTATATCCTGATAAGTTGGCTTCCTCAATTCTTAGTCCATTTTTTTCAGCTTTCATTATGCTACTTCGAAGTTTCTTCTTGAAACCTTTCCAGACATGTTTCAGATCGCTAACATCAGCCACATAAGTATATTTTGGCATGACTAAATATCCTGCTTGCGATAAAGAACGCATGTCAAGCATGTTCGGAGGTGTAACTATCAATATGGAATGCGGATTAATCCTTTGGAGATACTCATCGAGTTTCTTTTGAAAACAACTGAGACGATATTGCCGTATATTCTCCTTCCAGTGATTATAACCATTAAAGATAGGGCCTAGATAGTGGACCATGGTAGGATAAGGAGGTGATAGGATTCTCTTTATCAAACAAGCATAACTTTCCTGAAGGAAGAGTGGAATGCCAGCAAAGATTTCATCACCATATGTGGCTGTCAATAAAATCAGTTTAGAATCTGTGTACTTCTCCATGAGCTTAAGCCAGTCAAATTCATGGAAAACCGTGCCTTGGTCAGAATTTTGAACAAGGTCATCCCAAATCTTATGATCGCTCTCTGATAACTCCTGAATAGCAAAACGATCGCCCAATCGGATCCTCTCTTCAAAATCAGAAAAGAAAAAGACGTTTTTCCCGTATACTCATTTATTCATAATAATCTCTATTTCATTTACGCCTTTAGACATGTTAAACGAAAAAAGTACTGAATCCTTATATTTCTCAACTTGACTGCCTTCCAAACTTTGACCATTAACGAACACCTTGCAATCAGAAATCTTATAGGGGGATAACATTTTCATCGAGAATCCCTTGTAATTTGCTGGAGAATGTAGGGAGAACTTCGCTGAGGTCTCATTAACTTCTAATTCTCTGAATTCGACCTTGTTTCTTAAATTCCACCACTCTGCAAGTCCCATAGCATTTGTGTACCAAGGATTGTACTGTGAGGCATATTTGAGAACTTCGCGGTAAGTATCTATCCAATATCCCTGGTTTTCTCTGTTAACGTGAGGATGCCAAAGGAGAGTAATGACACCATTGTATTTGCCGATTACATCAAAGAATCTTCTGCATACCTCAAGAGCTTTATCCGCCGAGTAATTCAGGAATTGTTCTTGGAAAAACGTTCCGTCATGGATTATTAGGGGAATTTCAAGGATTGGCAACTTCATTTTTCTTTCAACATCCCATGGGTTAAATGGAAAACCAGTTCCGGCTCTGAATCCAACATCATGCGCATATCCATAAGTTGCACCATAAATAAATCCGACTTCACTCTGAAGTCTCCAAGTTCCAGGCACATTCATAAGCAGGCGGTGTTGCCGTGTACCAATACGCTGAGTGCCAATAATGTTTGCGATTTTTAGCTTTTCAGCCTGCATATGTTTAATATCCTTATAGGACGATATACTACCGTGGAGACCAATTTCATAACCTTTCTGTCTTAACTTTCTCATTATTCTACTTATGAAAAGAGAATCTACAGTATAATCTATCTCTACAATGTTAAATAAACCCTCAAAATCCTTTCTGGATAAGCCAGTCTGGAAGAAATATGTAGAACTATCAGCTTTGAACTCCTTTTCAATCCGGTCAAATAAAATAAAATTCCAGTAAGGATTATAGGGAAGGAAACTCTCCACGATCTGTTTAGGCAACAAATTATAAGTATCTCTTCTTTCAGATAAGTGTGCTTTAAAGAAGAACGTTGATGCATGGTAAATTAATGCCAGAAAAAATCTTAGTGCGCCCTCTTTAATCTTCTTTTTATCGATAAAACTCTCCATAACAAAACGAAATGGCATATATGCAACAATATCTACGTCATGAGTTAAACATACAGATACTTTGTGGTTGAAAGGATGAAACCACTTCTGAACGATCAAGACATTGTTCCTTTTACAAATATCCTTGAATATTTTGAATAGTATTTCCTGATAAATCTCGATGATCGGCATCTTAAAAAACTTTTTTCTTATGCCTCTAATTTTTCTGGCATTTATTCTTCCGTACTCGTCAAAAAACTCGCGTGATTTTAACCGTGGTTCCTCAGCCCCAGAGAAGAGATATGTAACAGATCTCAGTAGATTTGCAAACATAAAGACTTTAATATTTTCATTAGGGCTTCTGATAATTGTTCCTGGATATTCTTCACCATTGGTATAAATTTTCCCTGTTAACTCCAGAGAGTTGTCTACAATCTCTATGATTGAGAAATCATAGTAAAAGGGCGCTTCTGAGCCATCAACCATTCTGATAATACTATAAGAAAAAGGAGGCTGAACTATTTTTCTTCCTACAAGTTTGAATCCTATTTCCTCACATATATTTTGCCGTGGAACGTAGCCAACAGACAATATTGATAGATTAGAATTGAAGAGTGCTCTTTCTTCTTCTACGGTTATTCTGGCAGACTCTGGTATAACTATCACATGGTGCTCGTTTTCTCTGCCGAGTCTACTAAGATCGCTGATCAACTCATAGGGTAAACCGGAACGGTTCATAAGCTCAATTGTTCCGTATACTTCTTCATCGTCAGCTTTACTGAAAACTAGAATCTTCAACAAGCCGTTTTCACCCGGTCAAAGCTATCAGTAAACAAGTTAACATTACTTTGTCATTACTTTTACATTGTTTATGCCCTTGAGTATATCAAAGGAAAAAAGTATAGAGTCTTTAGTTATTTGGACTTGATCATTATTTCTGATTTGATCGTTAGCAAGCAGTTTACAGCTTGAGGCTCCAAAAGGTAAATGTATTCTGATTGAAAATCCATCATAGTTTCTTGGTGAATACAACGAGAACTTTATTTCCGTTTCATCGACTTCGAAGTCTTTAAATATAACTTGGCTCCTTAGGTTCCACCATTCTGCTAGTTCCTTTGCGTTTGTGTACCAAGTGTCATATTCCATAGCGTACTTGAGGATTTCCCGGTAAGATTCTATAAGATGCTTATCTTTCTCTCTGTGTGTATGTTGATGCCAAATGAGGGTTAGAACACTATTATAATTCTTGGTCATATTAAGAATTCTTTTTACGGTTTGAAAAGGTTTTTGCTTAGAAAAAAGTTCGCTATCTCCAATTATTATAGGAATTTCAAGAATCGGTATCTTCTCCTTCTTTTCTAAATCCCAAGGGTAAAAGGGAAAACCCGTTCCCGCACGAAATCCAATCTCATGTGGATATCCATAAGTTGAATCGTAAAGGAAACCTTCTCTGGCATGAAATCGCCATGTCTCTGGAATTTTTATAAGAGCACGATGCTGCCTCATGCCCACATGTTTATTTCTACATACACTCACTAATGCAAGTTTTTCACTCTGCATTTGCTTGGCGTCATTATAGGAAACTACGCTGCCATGGAGGCCAATTTCGTAACCTTTTGACTTTAAGTTATATATCAATCGTCTCATGAAATTAGAATCTAAGGTATAATCAACTTCTATTGAACCATTTAGTCCATCAAAAATTCTTCTAGACAAGCCCGTCTGAAAGAAATATGTAGAATGATTAGCTTCAGACTCTTTCTCAATCTGATCAAATATGTCGAAATTAAAACGAGGATTGTAATGAACAAATTTATCTGTAATTACTTCAGGCATTAGTCTAAAGATATCTATTTTTTCAGATAAATGCATCTTGAAAACAATGACTGACACCCAATATAAGAATACCATAATAGATCTCATTACCGCTTCCTTGAGATCCAACTTTTTCATAAAATTCTTTATTACAAAAATGAAGGATTTGTGCCAAATACCACAAACGTCATGGGTTAAGCATAAAGTTATTTTGTGGTTAAAGGGGTGAAACCATTTCTGTACAATTACCATGTTATATTTTCTAGATATATATTGAAGTATCTCAAACAAGATCTCTTGGTAAACCTCGATTATAGGGATCTCCATAAATTCTTTTCTAAGATCTTTGATCTTTGTATCATTGATCCTTCCATATTCGTCAAAAAATTCCCGAGGCAAACTTGAAGATTCTTCAGCCCCACAGAAAAGATAAGTTACAGACTGCAATAAATTTAAGAGTATGAATGTTTTTATACGTTCATCAGTGTTTCTAATTACTATTCCAGGATATTCCTTGCGTTCACTGTTTATTTTTCCAAAAATCTGCATAGAATTATTCTCTATCCTTATAACCTTGAAACTAAAGTAAAAGGGGGCTTTTGTCCCGTTAGCCTTCTCAACTATGCCGCAGAAAGAAGGAGGTTGAACCATTTTTTCCTCTTTGAAGACGATCCCAATTTCATTACATATTTTTTGATGCGGGATATATCCTACTGAGATTATTGGAAATTTTGAATTAAAAAGGATTTCTTCCTCTTCAACGCTCATCTTAGCAGATCTAGGAACGATTATAACAGGAGCATTCTTCGTATCATCCAGTTCGTCAACATTCTGGATTACTTCACAAGGAAGACCAAGAAGATTTATGATTTCTACTGCGCCATAAATCTCCTCAGGATCAGCTATTCCAAAGATCAAGACTTTCAAAAGACTTTTATTTTTATTAAGATGGACAGCATTAAAGGTTGACATAAACATCTATTACTCCCTTTTCAAAATAATCCCATTTATAGTTATTTTGGATCAGATTTTCTGCATTTTTGGCCATTCTATCTCTCAGATTATCGTTTTCTGCTAGATAGATGATTGCATTTGCGATCTCTTCAGGGTCTTCAGGATTTACTAGAATTCCACACTGAGCTGACTTTGCAATCTCTTCCACATTAAGGAGACCCTTTGACGCAACTACTGGCACACCACAAGCCAGATAATCTATAAGCTTCCAGGGTATAGAAATTATGTAACTGTAACACCACGGTCTTAATATGCATAGTGCGATGTCACTACGCCTAATAACTCTGTAAAGCTGTTCTATTGAAAGCCAGCCCATCATTTCTATGTGTTTCTCAAGGTTTTTTTCTGCAATGATGCTTTGGATCAAGAATGCATCTTCTTTACTACTTATATTCCCTATTAAGAAGAGCTTAATACTTTTGATTTTTCCTGATACGATCTCTAAGCTTTCAAGTATCTTGTCGATTCCTTTTCTTCTGTTGATTTCGCCAGCGTAGACAATTGTCTTTTCTTCCTTGCTATGTTCAATTTTGTTGAGCGAGTAGTATGGCGGTGGGCAGTACGGTATGACCTCAATTTTCGGGTGGAACTTTAACCTATCTATCCTTAAGCGCTCGGTTGAGGTGATGACAACATCGTAGAACTTTAGAAAAAAGCCTTCCAAACAACGGATAAGGGCTTTTATGAAGTTGGGATAGTCGTTATGACTTGGATGATCGTCAGAGATATCATATATGACTTTTTTACCCAAGATGCCCAGGAATGTTCCTACCAGAATATTTGACAAGCCATGTACGTGATAAATGTCTGCACTGACTTTAAGTGCTTTTGAAATAAACATCAGTATCTGTAGAGGATTATCAAGAATTGGAATAGCGATTCCAAAAAACCCACCAGTCGGAATCCTAATTATCTCTCCACGTTTAAAGGGTTCTTCCTTTCTAAGATTATTCCCTTTCCGAGTGGAAATAATACTTACTATGTAACCATTATCCGATAGTATTTGGGCTTTTTCGTAGATGAGGTATGGATCATGGACTGGAGGTGAAAAAAACCTCTGCGTTATCATACAGACTTTGCCACTTGACAAATCCACCACTTCAATAGGAATTGGCGTAAGTGATAGGCAAGGACTTCAGAGACATGGGAAGATCAACTAATATTTGAAAAGCCAAAGCTCTCAATATGAATATCAAATCCTTTAAGTCATCTTGCTACAGCTATCCCATTTTTTCAAAAATTCGGCAGAGAAGTTTATAGATTTTTCTTAGAGAGAAGAAACTCCGTCTTCGTCAAGCCAAGTACAGTATAGAGAGCATTTGAGATCTTGCTCATAAGATCCTTATTCACATTTGTAAAATACAAGTACACTGTCCTGCAGCCTTCGGTTACCAACAGACTGAATGCCCCTTGGATAAAACCCATTGCTGTTCCAAGGGCAATCTGGGGTGATAAGAAAAGATAAAGTCTCTGATTATACCTGTGTAGCGGAACTATGCTTGTTGGCATAATTAGATAGCCTACTATGGATCCACTTTCTTCGGCAATAAATACTCTTTTCCTAACCGACAATTGAAGTAATCCCTTAGAGTGGATATGTCCAAAGAACCTCTCCAAGAAATTGTTTTTGTCAATCTCTAGAAAGGTGCGCCAATCTGCATTGATGGATTGCTGGTATACTTTGAACAACTGGTCAAGATCGAATTTGACGAAACTCCTTGGCACAATTCTGTCATACTTTTCGGTATGTCGAAGAACTCCAGTGTATCTATAATAAGACTGTGATATGAACCCATCCCAGGTTTTCTCCAAAGCTTTTATTGAAGGCAGGTTAGTAACTTCCACATTGCCTATCGCTTTTCTTACATCCATTTCTCTTAGTAAGTCAAATGCAGAACGGTAGAGTAACGATCCTATCCCGCGTCTTCGGTAAGGAGAGGAAACGAAAATTGTCCATATGCCCCATAAGTGTTTGCCAATCTCCTCCATTTTCACTGTTCCAACAGGTTTCTTATCCGTGTTACAATGGGCTACCAATCTTTTCCTTGCTTTGTTCTCAAGATGATTGATAATCTTTAGTTTCAAATCCTTATACGGAGTCCCCCACTCACCTGTATCTGTGAATGGGTATCCTGCATTCATAAGATCTTCAGCGTCCTTGGTTTGGTATTCTCTTACAAATATATCGGTTTCCTGCAACGTAATCTGTTCGACCTTTTCATTTAATTGGATGTAGAGTAAGTTCCTTATCGAAAAAGTTTGAAACCTTAGTTCCAAATTGAGGATTCACCAAAGGATGTCTGAAAGATCGCTGTCTGCTTTTTCTTTGCAAAGTGGGTCAAAATCCCTAAATTTTATATTAATTAGGGTTATTCAAAAATCTTTTTGACATGTCAAATGTTGGACGATTTCCTCCATTTTTGCTTATTTTGGCATCTCTCAACCCCGCTCTTGAATTGACCATCGGAAAATGATACATTCAAAGGGATTTTTGAATAACCCTATTAATCAAAATAGCCTCTTTTATCAGACTTTTCAGAAACATGTAATTCTAATAATCTTCAAAGAGTAGCGAACTTCTTCGCCATGGCATAACAAATGCGTACGGCGATGTTTGATTTCTCAACCTCATAGCCAGGGATGAGCTCTGGGTTATATCCCGCGCTGTGGCCATGTATTTCTGGGAAATCTGCTCCCCCCATGTCAAATTCACTAAATTGAACTCTGAGTCTCTGAATAACCTCATGCATAAGAAATGATGGTGCTGCTGTGTGCAATAATTTTCCGTCTGATGCAGCACTCCATCCATACGCTCTCTTATTATGAAAGACTACAATTAATCCAGCTGCTTTCTCGTCAGAAGGCGTCTTAGCAAACCATAGCTCGCCATTCTTTTTCTGACTTAGTAGCTCAACAACTCTTTGGAAAAAAGATATCATTCTTGGGGATGTAGGAGACGCTGTTTTACGTAATAACATAGAGTTATACAGCTCAAAATAATCCTTCGCATCATCTGATCTTTCTACTGAGATGTTGTATTTTCCAGCCTTTCTTATCAAATATCTCATATTCATCGTATAGGAACTGAGGGTTGCGTTTGCAAGAGGTAGAATGTATGTGTAATGTATTTTTGCTTTCCATCCTCTTTGGGTGAACGGTCTAACATCTACCAAAGAAGGTGAATTAGCAAGCCTAACGAAACTTATTTTCTCTAAAAGTCCACATAAGGCGTTTACAGAATCTTTATACAGTGATTCCTTCTTTCTAAGGTTTTTTATATTTGGCGTAGGTTTAAGGACCACTCCGTCTAAGGGTACCATTACTCGGCTCATCGCAGCTCGTTTAAATAATCCTAGATTGAGAATTCTTAGAGCGCATCCGCTAAATAGCTCTCCTCCTCTGAAGCAACCAATAATCTTCAAATCACCTCTCCAAGTTTTAGAACACTCCTTTAACCAGTCGCTCTTTATAAATGGATGTCCCTGTGGCGATTCGTCTACCAACTTGTCCCACATAGAAACTTCATTTGGGGCTAGCTCTCTTGCCTCAAACTTGCTCGTCACTAATCACCACCTATTCCTTCTCTACGATCCTTGACCAATCAAATTGATGTAAAATCGTGTCTTGGTTAGAATTTCGAACGAGATCATCCCAAATCTTATGATCACTCTCAGGTAACTCATGAATAGCTAATCGATTGATTAATTGGATCTTCTCTCTAAAATTCAATAAGGACATGTTTTCCCTTTACAGTCATCTACATATATTTCATTCTTACTTCATTTAGGCCTTCAGATATGTCGAATGTAAAAAGTAGGCAATTTTCATGTTTTTCAACTTGATTACTTTCTAAACTCTGGCCATTAATAAAAACTTCACATCTAGAGATATTGAAAGGGGATAGCATCTTTACCGAAAATCCTTTATAAGCTATTGGTGAGTGTAACAAAAACTTAATTGATGTCCTACTAACTTTAAATTCACCAAATTTAACCTTGTTCCTCAAATTCCACCATTCGGCAAGTCCCAAAGCATTGGTAAACCAAGGATCATACCGCGAAGCATATCTGAGAATATCGCGATAAGAATCCATCCAATATTTCTTTTTTTCCCTGTTAATGTGAGGATGCCAAAGGAGGGTAATGATACCATTATATCTGTTGATTGTGTCGATGATCCCTTTGCATATCTTGAAGGCTTCTTCCGCCGAGTAATTTAATAAATTTTCTAGAAAGAGTATTCCATCTTGGATTATCGGTGGGATTTCTAGGATTGGTAACTCCATTCTCTTCTCAATATCCCATGGGTTAAATGGAAAACCCGTTCCAGCTCTGAATCCAACATCGTGCGCGTATCCATATGATGAGTCGTAAATAAACCCCTCTTCAGCATGAAGCTTCCATGTTTCAGGTACTTTCATAAGCCAGCGGTGTTGCCTGATACCAATATGTTGAGTACCGATTGTGTTTATGAGTTTAAACTTTTCGCTCCGCATCTCTTTGGCATTTTTGAAAGACAATATGCTACCATGAAGGCCTATTTCATATCCTCTTTGTCTTAAAGTCTTTATCACCCTTCTTATCTGGATAGAATCTATACTGTAATCTATCTCTATTGAATTGAATAATCCCTCGAACGTTTTTCTAGATAAACCTGTCTGGAAGTAGTACGTGGAATTATTGGCTTTGAACTCTCTCTCAATCTGATCAAATTCATCAAAATTCCAGTAAGGATTATATGGAAGGAGACTCTGCACAATTTGTTGAGGTAGCAAACTATAAGTATCTCTTCTTTCAGATAAATGCATTCTAAAAATGAATGTAGATCCATAGTGAACAAATGCTAGAAACAATCTTATTATGCCCTCTTTGATGTTTTTTTTCACATAGAAACTCTTTAAAGCCAGAAGTAATGGCATATACGATACAATATCAATGTCGTGAGTCAGACACAAGGCGATTTTGTGGTTGAAAGGGTGAAACCATTTCTGAACTATTGGGGTATTATTCCCGCTGCAAATGTCCATAAATAATTTAATTAGGATTTCTTGATATATCTCAACTATTGGCATTTTAAAGAACTCTTTTCTTAAACGTCTGATGATTCTGTCATCTATTCTTTCATACTCATCAAAAAACTCGCGTGATTTTAACTGTGATTCCTCAGCCCCAGAGAAAAGATAGGTAACAGATCGCAGTAGATTTGCCAATATGAAGACTTTCTTGTTTCTATTAAAGCTTCTGACCATTATTCCTGGATATTCTTCACTTTTAAGATAAATTTTCCCTATTAATTTAAAAGAGTTGTCTACGATCTCTATGATTGAGAAATCATAGTAAAAGGGTACTTCTAAGCCATCAAGCATTCTAATAGTGCCATAAGAAAAGGGAAGCTGAACTTTTCTACTACCTACAAGTTTGAATCCCATATCCTCACATATACTTTGCCTTGGAATGTAACCAATAGACATTATTGAAAGATTAGAATTGAGTAGTACTCTTTCTTCTTCTACATTTATTCTTGCAGACTCAGGGATAACTAACACGGAGGACTTCTCCTTTCTATTAAGCTTACTGAGATCTCGGATCAACCCATAGGGCAAACCAAGACGATTCATAAGCTGAACAGCACCATACACATCTTCAGGATCAGCTTTACTATACACTGACACCTTCAACAAGTACTCTTCACATCTTCAAACTAAAAGCTGGCGAAGCTATCATATACCTTTAAGATTTTTTTTCAGAATATTTCCATCGGTATTTAGTGCTAGCTCTCTGGCCTCAAACTTGCTCGTCGCTAATCACCACGATATCAATAACGTTACCCTTTCGGGACAATTGGCTGAAAACCAAATTCTTACCTTCTAAAAGATTATATTTTCATACCTCTTATTTCGTCAATAAGACTGCTAAGACATTAAGTTTGACATTGCCTTAATGGTAAGGAAAAAATTAAAGTCTCATTCTCAAGAGGCTTTCATCAGAATTAAACCACGAAACTCCTTAACTCTCAATATTTCTATAGTTTTTAGCCCATTCGTTTGCGCAATTTTTGATAATTGTTCAAAAGAAGGATATCTCGTGAAGTCGTAAGCTCGGTGTAACATCCCAAGGTTTCTTTTAACATATGTTTTCAAACAATGAAGTGAATATTTTTCCTTATCAATAATAACCATATGTCCACCATCATTTAGAATGTCACTATACTTACGGATTATATCAAAATAATAGTCTTTTGAGAAAAGATTGATAACTTCAGCGAAAAAAATGATGTCATATCTCTCATTAGTAGAGTAGTACTTAGCATCTTCAACTTCAAGGGAAACACAAGGAAAATTCGCTAAAATTGTCTTGGCTAAACGAATACGTTCTTTGGAAATATCGAATCCCTTTATGGTCAAGTTCGAGTTCTCCGGAACGTTCTTCAAGATATACTCAATCCATGTTCCATGTCCACAACCCACATCTAGAATTCTGATTTTCTTAGAAAGCTTTCCGTAAGTCTTAACAAGCTGTAAAACTGTTCTGCTAAAAATCTCTCTAAATTGTGGTGAAGGCTGCCATTCTGCAAAAAGATCAACAAGATTATCGTAAACCTTGGCCATACGACGAGTTCTCTCATCAGAGGACAAGAACTCTCCCTCTTTTCAATCATGTGAAGTGGTTAATGAATGCCGAGTATCTTTGAACCTATTTTGTGCCGAAAGCTTGATTTTCGAATCCAGAAAAATGTTTTCAAATCGAATCCGAATTGCGACTTGAAGCTGCTAATTGAAGGAGTATTTGCACCAAATAAGTCGAAATATTTTATCTGATGTTCAGTAGCCCATTGTATTATCTTCCAGCATACAAAGGCGTTGACGTTGATTTTTTCAATTTTTGGGCGAACGCCACCAAGCCAGAAATGAATAGTGTCTTTATGCATTAATACAACTTGACCCCCAATAACATCTCCTTCATATCTGCATACAAAGACCTTAAGCTGCAATGGATAAAATCTGTTAAACACATCGATCAGATAGTCTTTTGGCAGATCCAGTTCTTTGCCTTGCTCTTCATATCGAAGTGCTAGCGAGTTTATTAGGTAAATGTAGTCTTTCAGATCACCTTGTTCAATCGTTAGAGCAGCCTTTTCAGCTTTGTTGATACTTCTACGAGTTGATGAGTTGAATTTTTCCCAAACAAGAGATTGCAAACTTATATCCCCTATGTATGTGTATCTTGGCAAAACATCGTATCCAGACCATAAAAACGGACGAACATCACTCAACTTAGTTGAAGTAGAAATTACTACTGAGTGCGGTTTTATGTTGGAATTAATGTATTCTTGTAGACTGTTCTGAAAATCTACGACACGAGTTTCCCATCTACTTGTCCCCCATTCATCTGAGTGTGGAAAAACAGGACCTAAATAAGGGACTCCTGTTGGATAAGGTGGGGATGTTAATTTTCTTAATAAACCACCAAATCTTTCTTCATAGAAAAAAGGAATTAACGCAAATCTTTCATCTTGATCTAAACCAGCTAGAAGAATCAGTCGCGTATTAGTATGCTTCTCCATTATCTTTAGCCAATTAAATTGGTGGAAAACCGTAGCTTGAGGTGAAGATTCTATTAATCTGTCCCAGTGTTCTCCATCCTTTTCTCCAAATTCCTCAATCTTAACACTCAGGTGAATGCACCTCTTGAAAGTGATAATTAGATTTACGCAAAAATCTACTCCTATTCTTAGATTAGAATATCCTCATCGTCTCAAAAGATTGATAAAGCGCCTCCTTTCCCGCTTGAGACTTGAGATTATATACAAGTGTGAATCTGAGGCTAAGTTCATTACTCAAGATTTAGATATGGACAATTGTTCCGCTTTCACATTATTATCTAGGAATTAAATGTATGTGTGAACACATCGTTAGGCTGAAATAAGTATGTTTTTATACTTTTCAGCAAGCAGAGACCCCACGGCTCCAAATGAACGTTTCATAGCTGACTTTCGTGCTTCCTCTCCGAGCCTCGAACACAACTCAGGATCTGAGGCAAGAGTTATGATTTCTTCACTAAGGCCTCTCACATTTCCTGGACGAACATGAACTGCACTCGTCCCATTGGAGGTTACTTCGTTTATTGCACCTAATGGTGTCGTGATGAGCGGAACGCCTGAAGCCAAGGTTTCTGTTACAGCAAGAGGGGGGTCGATAACATAATACGGCTGTGTAAATGGCAGAACCATGATATCCACAGATTGATAGAATAGTTCGACTCTTTCAAGAGGTTGCGATAACACTATTACTCGGTTTCTTGCCTCAAGTTTCTTCAGGTAGTCAAGGAAAAGGTGTACCTGTGGTAGTTCCGGATTTAACCCCCTTGTCGCTATCACTAGAGATGCATCTGGCAGCTCATTCTTGACCCTATTAAACGCATCAAGTAATTTGAAAATACCTCTCTTGTGATAGATTTGCCCTATATAACCTATAATAGTCTTGTCAAGTGGAAGTCCTAGCTTTTCTCTAGCCACGTTTCTGTCTTTTGATGGTTTGAACAGATCTGTATCTACTGGGTATGGTACATAATGAACGATTTTGTCACTAACAAATTGGGTCATGAATCTCTTTAAATATTTATTTACACAGAATATATGGTCAAATGTTCCATTTTTTAGAAGCCAGAGTTTTTCTCTCCAAAATGTGCGTGCAAAAAAGCCCCTCCCCCAACTGAAATCCTTCATTACTGGAAGGAACGGATGATAGACATGAATTATTAATTTTGGACTATCTCTCTTTAACTTGAACTTATAGGACAGCCCTAACATCGATGAATAGAAAATAGTAGGCAAAGGCGGAAGTATGTGGATCAGATCGCATTCACTTAAGAGCGGTAAAGCACATGATGACATTATATCTTGTATGCGAAACCCGTATGCCACTCTTTTAAGAGGCCTGGGAAGTTTATCGTGAAAGAGAGTGCGGACCACCTTAACGGATGCATCCTCTCCGCCGTGGGATCCCACCGGCTCGAAAGATACAATCCTTGTTTTCAATTTTGAACGACGAGCGCTGTCGATTATTCTGATTGAGGCTTGGTTCACTCCCTCAATGAAAGAGTTGACATATCTACTGGCTAGATAGCAGATTTCATAGTTCAGATCGGTTCACCCCTTCACGAAAGAAGTCAATTTACTTAACAAGGGTTGTACAGCGTGTCAACTTGTTTCGCTAAAGTCTGGTTAGAATTCTCGCGAGCAGTTCTAAATGCTTCATTGCTTATCTTATTATAAAGATCTGAGTCTTTCTGCAGCCGCACAATGGTCTCCGATGCCTCATTTGTACTCGATACCAGATATTCCAGAATGATAATATTGAGACCTCGACGTTCAGCATACATCCTTAGAGGTCCAGATTTGTACACCGTCAACCTCCTCAAAAGAAAGCGTACGTAGAAGTAAATCAGTCAAAACATAATGCTTACACTCACCATATTTGAAGAATGAATAA
>Ga0315312_1001371_pt1 | contig 19238 bp, 11 predicted proteins | sample TDP7_MG_FD_203629 | JGI IMG/M metagenome (GOLD analysis project Ga0315312, IMG submission 203629) | Freshwater sediment microbial communities from Lake Towuti, South Sulawesi, Indonesia - TDP7 | ecosystem: Environmental > Aquatic > Freshwater > Lake > Sediment | place: Indonesia: South Sulawesi... | reverse complement strand
AAAGAGCGGATGCGTCAGATAGTTTGGCAGGAAAATGTTAAAGATGTTATCAAACATATCCATGAGAGACCTGTTATTCGCCGTTTGGAGAAGCTCCTCGCGGCCTAAAATCGGTCAGTTTGAGTATATAAGTATATGCGTAATACTTATAAACAACTTTAAGAATCAAGGATTTTAGAGTGAGGGATTCGATGCACGAGATTTTTAAGCCCAGGGAGCGGTAATAGAGTCGGAGATTTTGTTTTGGAAGATTTCGATGAGTTTTTTGTTCTCGTTGACGATTTTCTGCTCTGTTTCAATTTGTGCGGTGATTTGATTTTGTTGACGGATAGCTATGCCACAAGTTACAGAGATTACGTGGATGAATTCGGCAAGCTCACCACAAGTTTGGTCACAAGGGTATATAAGTATATGCGTATATACTTATATAGTGCTTAAATCATTATGGATTTGAGGTGGTGGAGTTGATGATGGGGGTGTTGAAGGGGAGGAATCCTTATAATTCATAACGAAAACAATAATTATTCTCACCAGGGTTTTTTGGCCTTGTAGGCGTCAAGTGGATTTTCAACAGAAAAGGTGCCAGAAAGAGGGCTGACCCGCCTCGGCGGACCAGCCCTTCGTCTTTTCATGCCACAACAGTATCGCTCTTAGGGCGTCACTGCACGGTTGTAGATACGCACGTCATCAATCAGGCCAGACCAAAAACTGCCGGGCCCCGGAGTTCCAGTGCCGATCATCAACTCACCGCCCGATGTTAGTGCAGAGTAGGCATCCCTGGCCACTTCTTTGTCGTCCACATACAAGATGCGATTCGTGCCGTCCCACACCAAGCCTACACGGTGCCACTTTCCGTCTGTGACCACGGCCTGCGAGAAAAGAGGCGTCCGAGCAGGACTTGTGGTCATCAGGCTGCCATCTATAAGATTGGCGGAAAGCAAGGCCCCACTGGCTTCGGAGATCATGACCTGACCTGGAGCCCCACCTTTAACCCAGGCCAGGATGCTGAATGGCCCTTCGCGCAGAGCCGGCACGGCTTTGGTAAAAACGAAGTCATCTACGCCATCGAATTGAAGTGCGCCGCCAACCTTACCACCTGTCGGTTGCCAAGTTGGGCTACCCACCGCTGTGCCATCGTTGCTACCGGCGCTATCATGGGCGGTCATGCCAGCCGTCTCGTCCAAGGCCCAGTGGGCGATGAGAGTGGGATCGTTCACGTCCTGCCCGACGTACCCAGCAAGGACAATTAGGTCCTCTAAATCGACAACGCCATCTCCCCACGCAAACGGGCCGATATCGCAGAACGCGGTATCCTGACCCCAGTGCTCTACTATGGCCAAGACTTCTTTTCCATCGACCTTGCCGTCGCCGTTGAAGTCCACCACGGGGATGATCGGCGCCTGCCAGCAATCCCACGTGCTGGGGTCCAGACTCAACCCTGTGGTGCTGAAGTACAACATGCGGCCATCTGGTGATATACATGGTGCCCAATCGTATGCGGGTCCATTAAACTGAGGCCCAAGATTCACCGGCGCCTGCCAAGGGGCCGAGAGGTTCGCCCGCTTAGTCATCCAAATATCTTGACTGCCGTACCCACCGGGACGAGGCGAAGTCACCCAATTGTCGCAGAAGAATAGCAACAGACTATCCGGCGATAGAGATGGATACGTCTCGCCGTAGGCACTATTGACCGTTGGACCGAGATTCACAGGTGGACCCCATGGGTCGTTTGCTGTCTCACGTTTTGCCACATAGATATCGCCATCACCATATCCACCGGCCCGCCACGATGCGAAATACAACTCCAAGCCGTCCGGTGAAATCCGACAGAAAGTGTCGGCGGCAGAACTGTTGATCGTCGGACCAAGGTTTACCGCCGGTCCCCAGGGATCGGTCTTCGACGCGCGCGTCGTCATGTAGATATCGTCACTCCCGTATCCGCCGGCACGGTTTGAACTGAAGTAAAGGATAAGTCCATCAGCAGAAATAGATGCACCGCCGTCCGCTTTTGGACTATTGACTGCAGGGCCAAGATTCTGCCGTGGACCCCAAGCAGCGTCTGTTGAGACCCGTTTCTGCACGTACAAGTCCCAGTCGGCACCCACTCCTGGGCGGTCTTTGGTCATACAGGTATACACCTCCAGCCCATCATACGAGAAACACGCGATATTCCCGGACGTGGTATCGATCTCCGGCACAACTGACTTCAAGTTTACCCGCTCGCCGAAGGTGAAATCTGCATACGCGGTCGGCGCGTCAAGACTTGAGAAAAGACAAAGACCAAAAAGAGATGTTACGAACATAGGAATCTTAAACGATTTCATGTTACACCTTCCTTTCTGCCCTAAGGCAATAGATAGTATTGGAATGTTATTGACGGGTCTTTCTGCAGAAAAGACAACCTGACAATTGAATGGCATATTGATGACACGCCTGAATTTCGGCAGCGTGCCGAACTGTAAATCCGAATACGACTCCCCGCTGAGGATGGCTGACCACCGCCTCATGTCTGCATTGGCCTTTTCCCGGTCATGCAGATAATCATAGTAGCGAGCACGGCTGGAATAGGCGTATGCATCCTGTGGGTCGGCCTCGACCCTGCGGGTGTAAAAGGCGACCATCTCCCGGAAGTGCTCATCAAGCGTTTGACCCGGGCCAAGCGCCTCGATGGTCGTGATATTTGGGTCGAGGTCAGTGGCCCATATCTCAAAGTACGGCGGCCCTAAAGCAAAGGCGAGCTTCGTCCCATCCGAAGACCAGGAGGCGCTTGCAATCTGGCCGTCAAGAGTTCTCGCGGGTTCGTTTTGGTCGAGACTGTAAACCCAAAGTCCTGTCCTATCGTCGCTATCGTTGCGACCGCCTAAACATAATTCTCGCCCTGTCGACGACCAGCCGGGGCCGCCCCAGGTTGCAAAAGGCACCGGCCGCTCCGCCACAAGAGTCTGTGAAGTTAGGTCCTTGACCTTAAGAGATGCACCTTCCAGATACGCCACCCGCTGATTATCCAGTGATACCGAGGGGTGGTAACTTGGACACGGCATGATTCGTTTCGGCTCAGCGTCTACCTGTGCGATGGAGATTGAATAGAGAGTGTTATCCACACGCGACTGATAGTAGATGGTTGTTGAATCCTGGCTCCAGGAAGGCCAGCCGCCACGGGCCAGTCGCCTGGGTTCTGTGCCATCGGATTTCATGACCCAGACTTCTTCATCTGCAAACAGACGGTGCTGGACCTCGCGTTCAGCAGCAATGAATTCAGAGACGCGGAGGAACTGGCAATCTCGAACAAAGGCGATGTACCGACCATCGGGCGACCAGCGGGGGTCCTTGCCGGGGACGATCAGCAGCTCGGTCTGGTCCGTGGCAGGATCGAATATCGCCACGCCACTGTAGCCGTGAACGCCCGTGCTGAAGGCGAGTTTCTTGCCATCCGGCGACCACCGTGCGCTGAATCCATCCGTAGTCACACGACGGCCCTTAGCCGAGAGGCCACGATACGTCTCCTCGGCCTCCACCATCGGCAGGAAAGCCGCACCCAGGTCCGGTGGATACCATGACCTCCCACCCTCTAAGGTGTCAAACACGTATTTCATCGACCATTCCTGGAATTGGCTGCGAGCTTCATGGCCGGCAGCGGTAATCTGCCGGAATATGGCATCTGCCTTTTCGTAGTCGCCGAGGGCCGTCAGGGCAGAGAATGTATAATACTGAAAGACAGGTCTATCAGGCGAGAGCTTGAGGCACTCCTGTGCATCCGCAATAACGCGCTGGTAATTGCCCATCCGCAAAAAGACCTCACAGCGTTGGGCAGATAGATCGACGTACTCTGGGCTATCCTTCGCTGTGAGCGCAATGGCACTATCATAATCCGCAATCGCCTCTTGATAGCGGCCCAACTCCCGCCAAGCAATGGCACGCAGTGAGTAACCCAGCGGATCTCGCGGCCTCAGGATAATCATGCCCAGCGCATCGTAGTTCATCTTCTCATAATTTCTGGATGCGTAGTACGTAAATGCCCGCAGCCTGCGAGATTCGTAATGGCTTGGGTCAAGCTGCAAAGCCCTATCCAGCGATGCAAGCTGCTCTTTTACCGTGACGGCTGTCATGGCCCGCAGGAAATAGGCCTCAGCCGTCTCCGGAAGCAATGCCTCAGCCTGTCGGCGGTGCTCATCAATCTGCTTGAGCTTCTCGGCATCAGGCGATTCACTCTCCCAGAGGATTCGGGCCAGAAGCGAATGGGCAGCCCCGGCAATCTCAGGGCGGTCATTGAGCAGACTGCCCAGCATGGTCACGGCCTCGTCAGAACGACGGCCATCGACGAGGATGCCGGCATAGAGAAGCTGTGCTTCGGCTCCAACGTGCTTGCTGTCGAGGATCTGCTTGACGATCTGGAGGGCAGCTTCGCGGTCAGCTCTGGCAAAGTACTCGCGGGCCTCAGACAGGATGTTCCTATGCCTGAAGCCTTCGGCCTGTGCCAGTCGGAGCCGGTCCCGATTCCACAAGGAAAGGATGATGACCACAGCACCAACAAACACCGCTATCCCCAGAGCGGCAATTGTCTGCGAGCGGTGTCTGCGGAGGAACTTACGCAGGCGATACGTTGTGCTGGGGCCTCTGGCGAGAACCGGCTCATGCTCCAGATGCCGGCGGATATCCAAGGCAAGGCCATTTGCGGTCTCGTATCGCCGGGCTCGGTCCTTATCCAGCGACTTCATCACAATCCAGTCCAGGTCGCCGCGGACAAGCCTTTGCAGCAAATCCGGGCTGGCTTTGCGGTGTTCGGCAACATCTGTCAAAGTATCTCCCAAAGAGCTTAATTTGGTCGATGGTTTGAGCGGCTCCTTTTCACGGATGATTCGCTGCATCTCAATGTATCCGGCTTCGCGAAGCTCCTTTTCGCTAAAGGGCGTGGTGCCGGTTAGCAATTCATAGAGCAGAACGCCGAGCGAATAAATATCCGTCCGTGTATCTATGTCCAGATCGCTTAGCTCCGCCTGCTCCGGACTCATATAGGCCGGCGTGCCGATAATGTGGGCGTATCGGGTGAAGAGCGTCTTTTCGGTCAGCCGTTGATTTGTGGCCTTGGCAATCCCAAAATCGATGACCTTGGGGACGGCTTTGCCATCGTGCATCGTGACCATCACATTGGAGGGCTTGATATCCCGATGGATAATTCCCTTCTGGTGGGCGTGCTGGACGGCGCTACAGACCTGGATAAATAATTCCAATCGTTCCTTTGTGCTGAGGTTATTCTGGTCACAGTATTCGGTGATAGAGACGCCCTTGACTAATTCCATCACAAAGTAAGGCCGGCCGGTTTCAGTAGCTCCTGCATCGAGGACTTTTGCGATATTGGGATGCTCCATCATCGCCAGCGCCTGACGCTCAGCCTCGAAGCGGGCGATGACCTGCTTTGTGTCCATGCCTAATTTGATGATCTTTACTGCAACTCTGCGATGGAGGGGCTTGTCCTGCTCGGCCATATAGACATAGGCCATACCACCTTCACCGATCTTCTCTAACAGCTTGTACCGGCCAATTGTCGCACCAGGACCTTCGATAATGGCAGTGCTATCGAGGGTAACATCAGCCTCGCTTTCCAGCCCTATCCTCATTAGACATCGGGGGCAGAGACCTCCAGGGGCATCTGCGGGTATATTGGCTCCACACTGAGAACAATGTTGCTCTTGGGCCATGACAGCGCCTCCTTTCCAGTTTTTAGTCGCTTCTACCTATTACTTAAGCAAACAGACAGAAAAGTTACAAACTGCTGCAAATTTTTTTGTCGCCACATCAATAAGCTCAGCAGGCCAGAGCGGCAAACAGGTCCCGGATTTCCTCCTCAATTTGCTCTTGGCTTGTGACCGTCTGGGCAATTTCATCTCTCAACAACTCGCGGTACCGCTGGCGCAGCCGATGCACCGCGACTTTCACGGCCCCTTCGGTCATATCCAGCTTGGCGGCTACATCGCAGTATGGGATGGAGCTTTTCTCGGCGGCCAGATAAACTTTTAGATGCTCAAAGAGCTTCTGCTTGTTTGAACTGGCCGACTCGGCTTGCAGCCGAGCCATTGTCCGCTCCAGCACCGTCAATGCCCAGGAGCGCTCAAAAAGCCTTTCCGGAGAAAGCTGATTAACCGGCTCAAGAGCATATTTACCTTCAGCATCCTCAACGTCAAGAGAAAGGATTTCTCGGCCTGCCCCGCGTTTTTGGGCTCGAATGCGGTCAGACTCGTTGGCAAGGAAATGCTTCAAGGCAGCCAGCAAGAATGAGCGGAATTTGCCGCGCTTTGGATCGGCTAAACGCAAGCCATCCTTTTCTAATAGGCGGGCGAAGAACGCCTGGGTGTAATCCTGTGCCTGGTGGGTGTCATGGCCTTGCCGCCGCAGATAGGCGTAAAGCGGAAACCAGTATGTTCTGCACAGCGTCTGAAGTGCTTCTTGGTAACGGGCAGATGTGGGCTGACCCGCTGCCAGGACCACACTCCAGTGCGTGGTCGCGAACCGCCCGGTGCTGTGCAAATCAGAACTGGTGGGAGTAAAATCTGACATTTTGCATTTAATCCTCTTTCACCGCTGAATCTGTACGTATAAGAATAAACTATTTATCTAAAAAATGCAATTGCTTCGAGTGAATCCGTCGCCGTGCTCGTCAGGGCGGAGCCTGCCGTAGCCTGGCCGGCGACGGCTAAACGACATGTACTATCGGCAATTTTTGACTATATTTGGTATCGCTGCTCTTTCGCGATTCTTCTATTAAGATGGACGAAGGATGATGTATGTCCCTCGGTCTCGCCAAAGTCTACTGTTGGATTTGATTGTTTCGGTATTGAATATAGGCTTCGCGCATCGCCACGTAAGGGTCCACAGCCGCGGACTTGAAGGCCTCGTACTCGCCGATATGAAATGAGCTTTCGTTGACGATCTTGCCGCTGGAAATGCCGATGGAAACCTCCGTGGGTTCTACATACCACAACGGATTGAGAAACTGGTCGCCCACGTACCCCGCCGTATCCCGTAGAGTTGATGGTCCCAGGAGCGGCAAGAGGATATAGAAGCCGTCACCTAAGCCATATACCGCCAGGGTCTGGCCCAGGTCTTCATCGGCGGGTTCCAAGCCCAGCTTGTCACGTGCCGGATCACCAAAACCCAAGACGCCAGCCGTCGTATTGACTAAGAACCGGTGCAATTCCGTGCCAGCGGAATCGCCTTTTCCCTGGAGCAGGCAGTTAGCGAGGCGGATGGGTGTGGCCAGATTGCGAAAGAAATTGCGGACCCCGAGCCGAGCCGGCTCCGGCACCACATCTTTGCACAATTGAGCGCAGGGCTTGACCACCCAGAAGTAGAGTATGTCATTCACACCGAACATTAACCGATTTAAGGGCTCCAGAGGGTCCGCCACCTCAGCCATTTGCGAGGTTACCTCCTCTTCCAGCAAGTCGAAATCTTTATCGGCAGATGCTCCGCCGCCCTCTGCTTCTGCAGGGGCAAGCCTGTCCCCGCGAAGGCGGGGAGCGGAATTTCGAATCCTTCGACTTTGCTCAGAGCCTGCCCTGAGCTTGTCGAAGGGACAAGTTTCTTTGGGAGTGGTCTTCTCACAGACCGCACAGCCCGCAGTCATGACGGCCAAGACGACGATAGCCCAACAAACACGGACCAACACGGACAAATCACGGATGAGCACGGCCAAACCTCCAGTTAGTGTCAGGCCGCGTCTCCTTGCCAAACGGTTTTACCAGAATCAGCAGTTGCGGCAAAAGGGTAAGGGCAGCAAGAAGCGCAATAAACATAGCTAAACTGGTCAGCAGACCAAAATAAACAGTAGGAATGAAACTGGACATCGCCAAAATAGAAAAGCCGATAATAATAGTTATTGACGTATAAAACATCGCATAGCCGATGCTTCCATGGCATCGGTGCATAGTAGGCAAATATCTGCCGTCTGTCTTAAATTCATGTTCGAACCTGTGGATATAGTGAATCGTGAAATCGTCCGAGATTCCCAAGCCGACAGCGGCGATGGTTATGGTCATTATATCCAGAGGAATGTTCAGCCAGCCCATCACACCAAGCACGATCACGATGGAAAGCGCGTTGGGAATTATAGCGATAATAGCTATCCTGGCCGACCTAAACTCAACTAAATACATCCCCAAAAGCACCAGAAAAGTTATGCCTGATGTCAGTATCTGGGAGCTGAACAGGCTTTGCAGCATATTGTTGTAAAGGACCAGCAGACCGGCAAGATGAACATGTTCCTTGTCAAGCCCCAATATGCCGGCCACCTCTGCCTTTATTTTCTTCAGCAGTTCGTTGCGCCTCAGAGTTTTTTCAGAGTCCTTGACTCGAAGCCAGAAGCGGACCTGATTATGCTCCACCGAGACATAAGGCTTGATCAGCATGGTCTTAAATTCGTCTGGCGTTTCACTATAAAGTAGAGCGAGGTCAAGACTATCCAGAGGCTTGCCGCCGCTCAACTTCTCCGCGATGCTTATAATAGTGGCCAAAGACAACACCTTACCGGATTCCGGCAGGCTGTCGAGGTAGGCGTGTACGGCTTTGACGCGGGTCAGCTTTTCGGCGGTAAACCAGTATTTCTCGTCCTTTGCAGCTCTGTCAAATTCATCAAATTCGTCGAATATGTCGCTGCGTTCCCGCAAGGCGGGGTCCCTTTCTGCTGCGGTCTGTCGCGGCGCCGTAAAAGCTGGCGGTGCGTTAGGCTCTTCAAAATCCACGATAACATCCAGAGGGGTGGTGCCGCCCAGGTGTTGGTCGATTACTTTCATGCCTTGGTGAATCTCGGTGGTTTCGTTGAAGTAATCGATAAAGGAGTTTTCCACTTCGAGCCTCGATATACCAATAAGACTGAAAATGAAAATAAGGCCGCTGATACCCACGATTAGTATGCCATGGGCTTCGGTAAGTTTTGCTGTGATGGATGTTATGGAAAAATGCCACACCCGTCCGCGTCGTGGTGTTTCTTTGGGCATCAGCACCAGCAATGCAGGAAAAAGCAGAAAGGTTACTATTAGGGACACTGACAAGCCAGCAATCATCATCCAGCCGAACGTCCTTACCGGTAAAATGTTACAAAATACTAAAGACATAAAACCGACAATCGTGGTTAGAATAGCATACACAGAAGGTATCAGCTTTGTCTGCACGGTGTCGAGAATCAGCTGGTGATTAGACTCTTGTGGATTCTTTCCTAAGAGTTCACGATACCGCACAATCAGGTGGATCACAAGGGACATCGTGATGATAAGCTGTAAAGAAACGAAGTTTGAGGATATTACAGTCACCTCCCAGCCAAACCATCCTAATAGGCCGATCATGCAGACCACGGAGACCAGGCAGCAGAGCATCGGCAGGAGTACCCAGCGTGCAGCTCTGAAGATAATGCTAAGTGTAAGAACCAGAAAGAAAAAGACGCCAACGCCAAACACCTTCAAGTCGTTTTTAATGAAAGTTATCATGTCGGTCGCGATCATACTGATGCCCCCAAGAAATAGGTCGGCATCCTGGCGATATTTGTCCATCGTCGACCGTATAAACAAGATATCCTGGTGACGCAGCCGCCTCATTTTGTCTCTGTGCTGTCGGAATTGCTCAAGGAAACGTTTCAGCTCAGCATGCTCTGTCGGGGAAAGTCGCCCGGAGGCTTTTTTCTGCAGCAACTGGTTACGCTGATTCAGCAAGTCATCATATATATCGTCTTCGGCGAAATTGATAAGCAGAGCTGTGGTCTTCAAATCCGGGCTAAGCAGCAGATTTTGATAAAGGGGACTCTGACTAAGTTCGGTTTTGGCCAGGTTTCTATCAACCGTCGGCGATTCGAGGGTGGGTAGAGCCGAGGTTCGCTCCTTGATTGAGAGGGGGGAACTTTCCAGCAGAGGGACGTCCAGAATGGAAACCACCGATAAGATACGTCTTATAGACGTCAAATCGTCTCGCAGCCGGGCTAACCTGGCCAGCGTATCCGGCGAGAACATGTCGCCTTTGGGAGTATATGTCAGGACCAGAAAGTCTTGCTGTCCGTAGCGGGAACTGATTAGACGCGCATAACGCAGGTCCTCGTCGTTCTGCAGTATCAGCGTCTCAGCGGAGGCGTCCAGCCTGAAAAGTCTGGCCTGAAAGGTGAGAAAGCCAACGGCTGTCAGCACACAGATAGTAACTATCCAGGGATGTCGCAGAATTATTCGGTCGAAAAAAAATGCTGCCATTGAGTGGTATTTCGTCATAAAAACGGTGCGCCTTGAGCAAATTGTAGATCAAGGAGTTGGTGGTTTCTCCAGTTGAGAAAGAAGATCCTTAACGGTGCCGCTACGAAGGATATCATTGAATTGTGACCGATAAGTCAAGAGGATGCTGACGCCCTCTATTTCCACATCATATATCTTCCAGTCCCGCACCGATTGAGCGGGGGTCGTTTGGGTTCGGTCCGGTCGTTCGGCTGCACCCTGCGCCGGTGGGCGATTAGTGCGCCTCTCGTCCTCAATTGGTGCGGGATCCATTTTGCGAAACTTGTATAGGATGGATGTCTTTTCGTCTTTGGATATTAGCTCTACCGGGATGTAAATAATCTTCTTGTTTTCCTTGTTTTGCACTGCGGGTTTGAGCAAAACTTTTTCATCTGTGTAGAGCTTGATTTTCTCCCAATACGAGCTCTTAAGCCGTTCGACAAAAAGCTCGGTGAATTTCTCTTGTTGTGGCGGGGTTAATCTTGGCCAGTGTTCTCTGCCCAAGGCGAGTTTGGCCATCAGCGGAAAATCAAAGATCGGGCTGACGATTTTGTAGAATTGCTTCTCTTTTACTTTCTGATCGATGTCTTTTTTCTGTAAGACTGAAACGATGGCATCCCACTTAGCCTGCAAGATTTCTTTTAGGTCGTTTGGGTCCTTAATAGCGATATCTAACTTGGTCGACAACAACTCGTTTGGGTCGTTCGGGTCCTTATTATCTGCGTTGGCGAATTGACCCGTAACCAGGAAAATCAGAAGGACACACCAAAGGCTTCTCATGGTATACTCCTTATTTAGCGAATCGCATATCGCTTGTCGCGATTTGCGAATGGCGATTTGCCATTTGCGATATATCTATTCCCACTCAATTGTTGCTGGCGGCTTGCTGGAAATATCGTAAACGACACGATTTACACCTCGAACTTCGTTTATGATCCTGCTGGATATTATGCCCAGCACTTCGAACGGTATCTGCGAAAAATCAGCGGTCATAAAATCGGAAGTCTCAACCGCCCGAATAGCAATAACGTTTTCATAACTTCTCTGGTCGCCCATCACCCCTACCGTATAGACCGGCATCAGCACCGCCAGGGCCTGCGATACCTTGCGGTACAGGCCTGCTGATTTTATCTCATCTATTAGTATTTCGTCAGCCGCTCGCAAAATCTCCAATCTTTCTTTTGTAATCTCGCCGATAATTCTGACCGCCAGGCCAGGTCCGGGAAAAGGGTGCCGCCAGACGATGTCTTCCGGCAGGCCCAGATATTCACCCACCAGGCGCACCTCATCCTTAAACAGGTCCCGCAACGGCTCAATCAGCTCAAAGCCCAGTTCAGCCGGCAGAGCACCCACATTGTGATGAAGTTTTATATTCGCCGCAGGATTTCCATCTTTTGAGCCAGACTCAATAACATCAGGATAGAGCGTCCCCTGAGCGAGAAACTTTGCGTTGGAAATTTTCGAGGCCTCGGATTTAAAAGCCTTGATAAACTCGGCGCCGATTATTCTGCGCTTCTCTTGTGGGTCTGTCACTCCGGCAAGAGCAGCCAGAAATTGCTGCGACCAATCGACAACACGCAAGTTTATATGAAAGTGGTCGCGAAAAGTTGACAGTACATGTTCAGCTTCGTTTTTGCGCAACAGACCATTATCGACAAAGATGCAAACGAGGTTGTCGCCTACGGCCTTGTGAACCAATGAAGCAACAACCGATGAGTCGACTCCGCCGCTCAATCCACATATTACTTTAGCGTTGCCTACCCGCTGACGAACCGCTTGCACCGTCTCACTAACAAAGTTACTCATCTTCCAGTCACCGCTACAGCCGCAAATATCGTACAGAAAATTTTTCAAAATGACCGGGCCTGTCGGCGTATGTGTAACTTCAGGATGGAATTGAACGCCGAAAAATTTTTTCTTTTTATGCCTTACCGCCGCGAAGGGACAGGTTTTTGTCTCGGCTAATTTTACGAAATCGTTGTTTAATTGGCCAACCTGGTCGCCGTGACTGGCCCAGACGAAGGTTTCGTCCGGCATATTTGCAAATAGATCGCTCTTGTCAAGAATTGATAGGTTCGTCCTGCCATACTCACGCCGCTCAGCAGCAATGACGTGAGCCCCTAAAATCTTGCAGCCTAACTGCATTCCATAGCAGATTCCCAAAATTGGCACACCTAACTCAAAAATTTTCTTATCGTACTTGGGGGTATTTTCGTCATATACGCTGGCAGGCCCGCCGGATAGTATCAGACCTTTGACCGGCAGCTTCGATAATTCCTCGACTGAGACTGCAGCCGGGCAAATCCGTGAAAAGACGTTGTGCTCACGAACTCGCCGCGCTATCAACTGACAATATTGACTGCCAAAATCCAGAATGGCTATTATCTCACGTGACATAGATAAGAAAATCAAAAATCAAAATGTAAAATTAAGGAAGGCATCGCCGCCTTGCGGCGATTCCACAATTTTGATTTTTATTTTTGATATTTACTTTTATCTTCTTAATCTTCAAATGGTAGAGTTGCCGAATAGTTCGGCGCTTCTTTTGTTATCTGTATGTCATGCGGATGCGACTCGGCGACCGACGCGGCACTTACGCGAACAAATCGGCCATTCTTCATTAGCTCCTCAATATTTCGCGCTCCGCAATAACCCATACCTGCTCGCAATCCGCCGACCAGCTGATAGACGAAATCACTGAGGACCCCACGGTATGGCACGCGTCCTTCAACACCTTCTGGCACTAATTTGCCTTCCTCGGTCGTGCCTTTCTGTCCATATCTTTCGGCTGAACCTTTGACCATCGCTCCCAAGGACCCCATGCCTCGGTACTCTTTGAATTGCCTTCCTTTATAGATGACCAATTGTCCCGGACTTTCTTTCAGGCCCGCAAACAATGCCCCAATCATCACGCTGGAAGCCCCCGCCGCAATGGCTTTGGTTATGTCACCAGAGTGCCTTATTCCGCCGTCGGCAACGACCGGAATCTTATGTCTGTGCGCCACCTCGGCGCAGTTGATTATGGCAGATATTTGTGGCACTCCTACGCCGGAAATTACTCTGGTGGTGCAAATTGCACCTGGGCCGATACCAACCTTCACAGCGTTTGCGCCGGCCTCGATCAAATCTTCTGCCGCCTCAGCCGTGGCGATGTTGCCCGCGATCACGTCGATATCATGCTTGGCTTTTATTTTCTTGACGGTATCGATAACATTCTGCGAATGGCCGTGTGCTGTGTCGACCACAATAATGTCAACGTCCGCTGCTATTAAAGCCTCGATACGCTGGTAATCGTGAACGCTCACCGCCGCACCAACGCGGAGTCTGCCCCGCTGGTCTCTGGCTGCTCTGGGATACTGCTGAACGCGGTCGATGTCCCTCATCGTAATTAATCCCACCAGTTCGCCTCGGTCGTTAACCAGAAGCAACTTTTCAACCTTGTGCTGCTGCAGGATTTCCTTTGCCTGCTCCAGTGTTGTTCCCGCAGGGCCTGTGACAAGATTATTTTTTGTCATTACAGAGCTTATCTCGACGTCGTAATCTTTGAGAAACTTCAAATCTCTGCGTGTCAGAATACCTACCAGCTTTTTATCATTGACGATGGGGATGCCCGAGACGTTGTACTCATTCATCAATTCTTGTGCTTTTTTGACGGGCTGGCCCGGCGATAATGTTACAGGGTCCAGAATTACCCCGTGCTCAGAACGCTTGACTTTGGTCACCTCTCGCTTTTGGGCTTCGATTGACATGTTCTTGTGAATTATGCCGATGCCGCCTTCCTGCGCCAGCGCTATCGCCAGTGCTGCTTCAGTAACTGTATCCATAGCAGCCGAGACAATAGGGATATTTATGGTGATATTATCGGTCAAGAAAGTGCTGGTGTCAGCCTGGCTGGGCACAAAATCGCTCTTTGCCGGCAGAAGTAACACATCGTCAAAGGTTATAGCTTCGGCGACAATCTTTCTTTTGTCCATTTTTTTCTCCAACAGATTCGACAAGCTCACTACAAGTATTAATCATTGTTTCGCTTAATATTGAATTAACTAATATAATATGGTCATAAAGAGCCGTCAAACCTATTTTCGTGTGGAAACCCCCCGGGATAATAGTGGGAAATAGAAAGGTTCAACAAAAGGTTAAATCTAATTTTTTTCAGGCCTGCTGCCCCGCCTTGTGGTGTGAGACGCAGGGACAGGCACGCTCATGGGCGTCTTTCGCGCTTTTGCCTGGCAGCTCTCGCAATCGCACACTCCTACCAGCCTTAAATGTGTGGTCCCTGCAAGGCTTTTAGTCTCAATCAACTTTGCCCCTTTTGCCTCCATCTTACGAAGTGCCATCTGTGCCTCTTTTTTATCATGCGAACCTACAGCATCGACTACTACCGTGACTTTCTTGTCTCGCTGCAGCAATCCCAACGCCGTAGCCATAACAGCACCTTCGGCACTGGTACCGATCAACAAAAACTCACTAGCTCGCACCTCGCTGAGAAGCCTATCAATACGAGGCTCATCAAACGGGTCCACACACCGCTTATGAAGAACAATCTGCCTAAATTGGCGGAGCATATCTCTGGGCAAATCTGTGTTGCCATCTGCTGGAAAACTGACTCGATTAGTTAGCAGCGTGTAGTGGATTTTCTTTTGTCCCTCTGTGCCGTCAACGCAGCATTTGCTCATCACATCATTGTTGTTAATCGGGTAGACCTCACAGGTCGAGATTACCGGGATGTTTCTACTTCTCGCCCACGCCATCACCCTGCGGATATGCGCCAGAACCCTTCTATGGTTCCTTATACATGCCTTGCCTGAAGCTGTTAGGAAGTCTCGTTGCGTATCAATATCTATCAGAATCTGCCTTCGTCGAGCTTTGATCAATTGCAGAATCATCCTTCAGATCCTCGATCAAATTCATACGAGTCCTATAATTGCTACGCTACGATTGACAGTGTGTTCACACCCTTCTATCGAATAGTGCCTGCACCGACTTTAAGCGCAACCAATATTATGGCCCGAAAATTTTCGATTTGCGATTTTCAATTTTCGATTTACAATCGGCAATCGGCAATCGTAAATCGTAAATTTCTTCTTGCATTTTTGCGTTGAATTTGACCCTTCGACCTTGCTCAGGGCAGGCCTATGGCTCGAAAATTAAGGGAATATCCCTTCGTCACATTAAAGCTGGAAGATTTAGATGGCCAAATTGATTTTGTCCGGGTTTTCGGACGTCCAGGCCCTGTTCATATAGAGGTCGGCACCGGCAAAGCTACATTTCTGCTCAATGAAGCAAAGCGAGAGCCGCATATCAATTTCATTGGGATTGAACGAGCCAATAAATATTACCGTTATGCCGTTGACCGCATTGGCCGATGGAATCTATCCAATGTACGGATAGTCCGCACCGATGCCGCTGCCTTTCTGGCTGATTTTATACCGGAATCTTCTGTGGACTGCTTTCACATCTATTTTCCCGACCCTTGGCCCAAGCGTCGTCACCACAAAAGACGCTTTTTCTGCCCAGCTAACTTAGAGCATCTGTTTCTCTGCTTAAAGAGCGGCGGACAATTAAGAATTGCCACAGACCATCTTGATTATTTTGAATTGGTACAAAGTCTAATAGCTGCCCAAAGTGAAAGGCTTGAACAGATTGAATTTCTCCTGCCCGCCGGTGCAAGCAACGGAGAATTGACCAGCACAAACTACGAACGAAAATACCTCAAAGAACAAAGACCAATCTACACCATCGCGGTAAAAAAATTATAGAAAATCGTAGGGTGGGCTGTCCCGCTACGGCATCGGCCTTCGCCGAGACGAGTGCCCACCATTTTTTGGTGTGCGGGGCACACCCTACATTAGTACATGGACTTATCTGGAGCTTGCAATAATGGTGCATAGGTTTTGACCATACGGTGTCGCGGAACGATGGAGCGCCAGTATCCGACCCATTTGAGACTTTCGCGTGCGTTTAGATCGACCTGGGCCCAGAATACGCCTTCTTTGCCGGCGCTACTGGCCAGGATTCTGCCCATAGGGTCGATAACCAGACTATTGCCATCGTACACCGAGGGAACCATATAAACGCCGTTATCGCGTGCCCGCACCCGAAATACCGATTCGCCGTTGACGCGCCCATCCTCATCCGGAAGCGTATTGCCCCAGGTGGGCGCAAAAATGATCTCTGCCCCTTGCAGAGCAAAAATAGCCGCGGCCTCAGGGAAAAACCAATCGTAGCATATCTGGATCGCAATCTTTCCAAAATCCGTCTGGAAAACAGGATACGTCTCACCTGGCCGGACACCCTTTTTCCATTCTTCACGAGGCAGATGGACTTTCCTATATTTGCCGGCAAGTTGTCCCTTGCGATCCAGCAACACAGCGGTATTGTAAACGACGTCCTCTACCTGTTCTGTAAGACCTGCTACGACCCAAATGTTATTCCTTCGGGCCGCCTCGCCTAATTGCCTGGTCGCCGGCCCAGGTATGGGTTCAGCGCAATCCTTCACGGAATATGCAGTTCCAACAATAGTAATCGTCTCGCCTAAGCACACGATATCGAGTCCCAGCTTACCAGCGGCATCAATCTGCTCACACCAGAGCTTCAAATTCTTCTCTGGCGTACTTTGCTTGGGCCTAAGGTACACCGTGCCTACCTTGACCTTCCGTGGCGCAGGTGCTGCTACTGGCTGTACACTGACCTTCCTCCAAAGTACTGAACCGCCCTGCGGCCATTTCACTTCCAATGATAAGCGAGCACCATCAGCATCATCGGGCGCGACAAGGACATCATCGAACTTACCCCCGACTTGATCGGGGGCTTCAAGCATCGGGCCTCGTACGAGCATTCCAGCCGGGTGAAGCAGTCTTCCCTGGCCAGTCCATTCGACACGCACCAGCACCGACTGGTAAGGCAAAGGAATCTTACGCAGTTGACAAGTTGCTTGGATGGCATAAGCCTGTCCGCCCTTGATATTTTTGATTTCTTGGACAACTCCACCGACTGCGTACGGGTCTGTCGGCCCATCGATTAATAGCCCTCCGTCAACACTTTGCACGCGACAGGCCGTCTTTTCCCATACGGGCTTCCAAATAGACCAACCAGCGGGTAGCTTATCTTTGGCCGCTGATGTAAATGTCGGGTTAGACACAAGCTCCTCCGCCCGAGCACCAAGAGCCATACTCACAAGGCAGCTAATCAAGGCTATCCGTCGCAAGGCGTCCCCGAGCGGACTAAATGACATGTATCTTACCATCTTTAACTCCTTCACACCATTACGCACAGACAGAAATCACTTCGACAACATTTGACCCCTAAAATTTCAGACGATGACCCAATCATTACCGCAAGCCGGAAGCTCCCCGCATAATAGCAAAGGCAGAACACAAAGAGCAGCAGATAAACGAAGCATCTTTAATTTCTCTTCTGATTAGACATACTATAAATTAGGTTATCTGGGTATCAGGCTACCAGGTAGCAGGCATCAGGTTATCAGGACATCAGGTTAATCTTTCCTGATATCCTGACCTCCTGGTATCCTGCATCCTAATTTTCTGATGACCTGATTTCCTTCTGGTTGCTCAACCTTTCGACAATAATCCCATTCACTAAGTGACACAGCCCGGAGGTTATCCCTCCTATCATCATAACCAGACTGTACTTTAGTGCAATCCAAAATCCAACCTCACTAACAACACTAAACCCAAGAAACCACAAAAAGCCGTACAACAATCCATTTCGCCCAAGTTTTGAGCCCTTGGCAAGAGCAAATATTAGAACAAAAACAAATGCTCCCAAAATCATCGTTGGAATCATAATCAGCAAATCCGCCCATCCAAAACCACTTGGCGGAACCAAACCAAAAAACCTTATGAACAGATCATAGACTACTATAGGGAAAACAAAAAATATGGCTGAGACAATTAAGACGCTGGCGAGAAATCTTTTCACATTCATTTTTGTCCACTTTATTTCTTTTGTTTTCTTCTCAACTTCAAATCAACAACAGATTTTGATGCTAAATCTTGTATAACCGCTCGTTCTATTAGAATTAAAAATGTAGAATGTAGAATTTAGAAATTCTCAATTCTTAATTATTTTGTGCTTTCCAAGCCTTTCAGCGCCGCACGTGTCACTCGCTGCACATAATCGTCCTTATCTTCCAATCCGGCCTTTATAGCGGATAGTATCGGCTGAGCCTTCTTGCCAATCTGTTTTATCGCAATCATCGCATACAGGCGAGCTTTGTCTGTCTCACACTTTAGGGCCTCAGCCAGCACCGGCAGCGCCTCTTTTTCTTCTGCCCAGTCACACAGTGCATGTGCTGCTGCGATGCGTACAACCGGTGCCGGGTCGGCAAACAGCCTTCTAAGTGCTGTTTTTGCCCGCTCTATATCCTCAGCATCTTTACAACTATTGTGTAAACCGACCACCGCCCAGTAGCGAACAGAGCCATACTCATCCCTTAAAGCCTCCATATATCTGGGTATGGCTTTTTTGTCTAAGCCATCCCAATCTTTTATCACCTGCAGACGTTCAAGCAGATCTGTCTGGTTTAGTTGTTCACTCCAATGCGGTATGATTTCAAGCTCGCCCCCTTTGCCGCTAGTAACAGGCTCGCCGAGTTTGAACATAACCTGCTCACTATCTTGAAAACCGATGCGACAGGCCTGGGCTTGAAGTACTTGGCCAGATTTGAGCAAGATGGGTTCCGTATATACTTTCCAGGCAGCCTTTTTGTCACTGCCGTCATCAATTTTATATGCGATAGATGCACCGGCAGTCGGACAAAAAATTGTGACAGGGACACCAGCCTCCGGAGTTCCAGTTGCCTCGAAGAACATCGGTTCTGCTGCCCTCTGCCATTTGCCACCGGGCCGCTTGAGCTCATCGAACTCCGGTTCAGGTATCAACCCCACATCGCAGGTCTCTTCCATCCACTCTTGATGCACCTTGCGCATCCGTTCCAGCACATCTTTGTATTTCGGATCGCCTGCCAGGTTTTTG
>Ga0315312_1001370_pt1 | contig 19253 bp, 23 predicted proteins | sample TDP7_MG_FD_203629 | JGI IMG/M metagenome (GOLD analysis project Ga0315312, IMG submission 203629) | Freshwater sediment microbial communities from Lake Towuti, South Sulawesi, Indonesia - TDP7 | ecosystem: Environmental > Aquatic > Freshwater > Lake > Sediment | place: Indonesia: South Sulawesi... | reverse complement strand
TTATCCTGTGCATGTCAGCGACCTTCAGTGTCGATGCTGGCTCGAGCAGCGCGAGGGTGTTCTGCTATCAGCTTTGGATGTCTACCAGCGTAAAAAATCTTTACCAACATTATGAGGTACTATCATAATTTTACTGATTCTAATTTTGTCTCGAAGGAAAATACAGGAAGATAACCCGGGTCCCAGGGGAGAACAGATGGCATTTGAAGTATGTGGAAACTGCCAGCATTATAGAAGATACTCGTATGAAGCCCTGGGATTTTGCGTATCAAGAAACAGTAAAAAAGAGTCACAAGATGTTTGTGAAGATTTTATCCTGGCACCATGGATTCGCGATGGCAAACTTATAAGCAATCCTAACAAGTCCCTTCTTCAATTGCCGAACAAGTTGATAGGACACTATATAATTCGACTTTGCGGAAATTGCGATTTTTGGTTACCCTTGATAACGGATCAAAAAAACGGATTTTGCCAAAAATTTCAAACGATCTACTCACAAGAAAAAACATGCAAATCATTTGCTCTATCGAAAAACCTTGCCCAGCAAGTCATAGAAGTTATAGATCATGATGTTAAAATTTCGGGGATTGAAAATGAATAAGAGAACTAAAACGAGTAAAAAAAAAGAAACAATTAAAAGATTTCTAAGAGCTGCACATTCAAACCGTAAAATAATTGAGGAAATCAATGAAGAAGAAAAAAGAAAGAAAGAGGAGCAAAAAGAGGAAGTCCAAACGCTTAATAATCCCGACTGCAAGATCAGCCAGAGGTTTCTTTTCTGATTTTGATGCTACATAAAAATCCAGAAATTTTTGAACGCACTACGTCTTCGCAGTAATACCTTTTTTGAAGGTCATGATATTAACTATTTCTAAGAGCCTTTTGCGTACAGTTTGCTGAGCTATTTCATAATTATAGAAGAAAAACAAACTAAAAAAGGAGTTAGCGATGTTGGTTATAAGAAGAATTAGAGGCGAATCAATTATGATTGGAGATGATGTCGAGATAAAAATCTTAGATTTAACTAAGGGTAATGTTTGGGTGGGAATAGAAGCACCAAAGACCATTCCGGTTCACCGCAGAGAAATATATGACGATATTCAGAAGGATAAACCTGAAGAAAAAAAGCACGAGAACCAGGAAAAAAATAGCAACAATAAAAAGCCTTATAAGATATACACTCGAATCGTAAAATAATTGAGGAAATCAATGAAGAAGAAAAAAACAGTAAAGAGACACAAAAAGAGTAAGTACAAACGCTTAATAGTCCCGACTGCTCAATCAGCCAGGGGTTTCTCTTCTGATTTGTCAGCTCTATAAAACTCAAGAAATTTTTTAGTTTCCAAATCTTGTTAACACGGGCTGGAAACCCGTGCCACAGACCTTTGCAGCCATCCACACTACAGCCAGCACAAAGGCCGCCAGCAGAATGATTGAGGCAAAAACCTCAAGAAACGACGGCGGCGGAGTTGAAGCCAATCGCAGGGTCATCACCATTGGCGTCAACAATGGCAGAAACGACAGACCCCTGGCTAATGGCCCATCCGGATGCTGAACAAGGTTGAACCAGGCCCCCATCGGCAAGACGAATATGAGGTTGATAGGCATCATAAGGCTTTGGGCCTCTTTGATCGTATTGCAAACTGAGCCAACGCCCGTCAGGATCGAGCTAAACATTAGAAAACCCAGAACGAAGTAGATTACAAAGTAAGGAACTATTTCTGCTGGGAACTCTATTTTTACATCCCACCAGTGAGCAGTTCCATAATAAGCGGTTCCACATGCAGCAGCGGCCCATAAAGTTATCACAGTCAAACTAATGCCGGCCAGGCCCGTAATTTTGCCGGCCATCAACTCAAATGGACTCACCGCCGACAGCAAAACCTCCATTACACGTGAATTCTTCTCCTCAATAACGCTGGTAAGCATATGCTGGCCCATACCAAAGATGCCCATGAACATCAGGAACATGAAGAAAAAAGGGACCATGGTTTTAGCGAATTCCTCACCTCCTTTTATACGCTTTTCCTGCGAAGCCGATCCGATGTCCACACGCTCGACCGGCACTCGCCGGCGAAGTTCAGCCAGCAGTTCAGGCGAAACATCCTTTAACTTGCAGCGTAGATTGACAACGGCGCTATTAAGGAGATTTTCTATGGTTGAAATTGTGTCCAGGTCAGCCATCTTCATGCCGCGAGTAAAAGAACGAATTTTGCCGGTTCCTTCGACACTATCTTTGTCAAGGACAACATATGCATCTAATTGCCCGTCGCGAACTTTCTTTTTGGCCGGCTCATCAGAGATGCTGTCGATGTAAAGCTCCTGCAGCAAAATCTGTCGCTCAGGATTCCTTGAATTGTATTCGTCAAAGGAGGTTTTGATCTGGTCTGTTAGTTGCTTTGACAGGTCGGCCACAACAACTTTTCTGGGCGGCCGTGGACCAGTTATACTGCGCTGAGTTCGAGTACTGATGAATATGACTACTGCTATGATGGCTGGCGTCATCAACATGCTCAAAATGAACGTCTTGGTGCGGACGACTTCAATATATTCACGCTGGGCAATCTTAAGTATCTTTTGCATCGCTTTGTCTAACCAAATTCACAAAGATTTCGTGCAACGAAGGCACCTTTACCTCGAAGCGCAGCACACGCACTCGATTTACTAAATAACCGAGTAACTGTTGTGGGTCAGCGTTCTCAGTTAGCGTAATTTCCAGTTGCTTACCTTCAGATTGTACCTTTTCGACTATCGGGAGGTTCCTTATGAAGCTCGTGTCACCCTGTAGCTCTACGCAGACTGCGTGTGACTTTCGCTGGGAGCGAATTTCGTCCAATCTGCCATTTAGTATTGGCTTTCCCTTGTTTATCAAAAGAATAAAGTCGCAAAGGCGCTCGGCCTCGTGCATCACGTGCGTGGAGAAAACAATTGTTTTGCCCTGCCTTGCCATCTGAAGAATGATGTCCCTGAGCAAGTCCTGGTTTACCGGGTCCAGTCCTGAGAAAGGCTCATCCAGAATCACCAGGTCCGGCTCGTTGATCACGGTAACGGCAAACTGCAGCTTCTGATGCATTCCCCTGGATAGTTCCTCCACCTTCTTATTAGCCCAATCAGCTAAGTCAACGCGCTGTAGCCACTGCGGCACGCATCGGGCAAGCTCTTTGGCCGAAACACCTTTAATTGCACCAAAAAAGCTTAGCACTTTGGCGACCTTCATCTTGCGATAAAGCCCTCGCTCTTCGGGCATATAACCAATACGAGTCTTGGCTCGCTCGATGGAATGGTCGCCAAATATAGCGATATGTCCGCTATCCGGGCGGATGATATTCATAATCATGCGAATCGTAGTTGTTTTGCCGGCACCGTTGGGGCCGAGGAAACCGTATATGCTGCCAGCCGGGACGTTAACGCTCAGATTATTCACGGCCCGCACTTGGCCAAAAGACTTGCACACACTCCCAAGCGATACTGCGTTCATATTTGACAATTCCGGCATAGTGAAAACTCCAAGCTTATTATCCCGATGGATACCCCCGCCTGCACGGGGGCATGCTTGCCTCTGCGAGGGTTCCCGCTTCCTGGGGTCCCAAAGCAGGGGGTCTCTGGCAATTCGGAAACCCTTTCTGACATTAGCATATCAAATCCAGCGGATAAAAGTAGCTTTTTTTGCGGAATAACGCTTTTTCGAAGTTTTTCGCAGAAAAATGTCTTGACGAGAAGGTGGGGAATTTGATATAAAAACTATGCGTAAAATTAGAGAATTAGGGTGATTGAGGGATTCTGCGAAGCGATCCGTACTGTGGGTCTGTATGCGGGGAAGGAAAAGGCTTGACGTCATACCCACTATGCAGGAATGGTTCGGCTCGTGGCCGCAGGGAATTCCTCGAAGGAGGAGTATTATGGCTAAAAGGCTCACTTTGCTCACTTCTTTTATGTTCACATTGGTTTTACTCGGCAGCCCTCTGGTGTTGGCAGCGACAAGAACATGGGACAATGAAGGCAAGGACAACCGCTGGGACAACGTGTTGAACTGGAGTGCAAACAAGATTCCCGGCGAGGCAGATGTCGCCCGCATCGTGCTGGCAGATACAGGCCTATGCCTTATTGATAGTGCCGTCACTGCCAAAGTTAAAAACCTACATGTTGGGTATCTTGACGGAACTACTGCCCTTGCCGGCGACCTGCGTATGACCGGCGGTTCACTTACGATGCTGGCGGCCTCTACAGTGGGTAGGGCAGCGACCGGCAGATTCTATATGGAGGGCGGCACGGTAAGTACTACCGGAACCTGGGACATCGGCGACGATATTGGTGGCGTCGGCAGCCTTATTATGTCCGGCGGGACTATGAGTATTGGCCCGGATACCTCTGTAGACCCGGTTGCTACCAAAGCAATGAGGATTGGTGGCGATGGTGCCACTGGTAGCGCTACTCTCTCGGGCGGCATCTTAAATGTCAGTGGACACCTGACTATTGGCGCAAACGTCGGCGCGGACGGTGTCACTGCTTCCAACGGCCTTCTTGATATGCTGGCAGGCATGATAAATGTCGGCACTGAACTTAACAACAGAGACTTCAGAGTTGGCTACAGGGACGCTACCGGCACCGCCAATATCTCGGGCGGGACTATAAACATCCTCGGAGACTTGATCGTCGGCGGCACATTTATTGAAGTAATTGCTGACCCATATCAGGAAATTCCGCATCCGGGAACGGGTAAGCTCAAGATGACTGGCGGCCTGATATCGGTGGCCGACGCGAACGCCGTGAAGATTGGCCTAAACGGCTCTGTCGGCTGGGTCGATTTGCTTGGCGGTACTATTATGGCTGGCGACCTGCTGATAGGAACACCGGGCAGCAGCCTGAATATCGCTGAAGGCACGCTCATACTGGCCGCCGATCAGACCGAAAAAATCCGCACGCTCATCCAAACTGGCCTACTTACCGCATATGGTGGTGCCGCTGGCGCATATTGCCAATATGACTACGACATAGCCAATCCCGGCAAGACGACTGTAACTGCCATTCCTGAGCCTGCAACAGTAGCTTTGCTCAGCCTGGGGATATTGGCTCTGCGTCGTCGGCGTAGATAAATCACGATGTGTTCGATGCTTGCAACTACCGCTATTGGGCTGGCAAGCGGTTGTCTGCCTCAGACTTTGCTGGGGTGGGGAATCGGTGGCAGCAACTTGACTGAATCCAGTGGCGGCAAAATGTCGCTGTGATTGGCTAATTCCGCCAGTTTCACAAGGCACGATGGGCCGGTTTGCAGGATTTCCTTAACGCTTCGGGGTGGGCTTGGCCTTTGCCAAACCGACAGTATATCTACTATCTGCCCGGCAAGCAATATACCACACGAAATTGACTGATTTCTGGCATACGTGACTAACTTCATTTTTCTGCCCTTACCGTTATCTGTCGATTTGTCGGGGCAATTGTAGCAAAAATAGCTTGAAATGGCAGAAGGATAAATTCTATAATCTGTGGTCCAGGCAGATTGTTTTTCAGGGCTGGTAAAATGACCATCAAGGAGATATGGACAAAAACAAGCGGCTGGCTGAAGGCCCACAAGATTTCGCCCCTGACGAATTTTCAGCCCGAAGTAGATGTAGATGAGGAAGGCCTGATCGCTCAGGATGTGGAGTCGGCGGAATCGGCTGTCCGACAGCAAGCTGGGCCGGACGATAAGATTGTGGTAAAAGCCCCCCAGCGAGCAGATAAGTACGAAGTTCTGGAAAGGCTACAGGCTGGTTTTGATGCACTCATCGAGAAACTGCAGAGCATTAATGTGCATTTGAATCGCCAGATTGCCCAGCAGGATGAATTGATGCGCCGAATTGAGCAGCTTCCTCAGTTGCTACAGGGTTTCCCCGGGCTGCTGGAAAATCAGAAGCAGATAACTGAACAACTGCTGGAGCAGCTAAAATCAGCCGCTGCCAAGAACCAGCAATTTATAGATGCCGTGGAAAAGATCCCCGCCGAGACCGCCAAGCAGACCGATGCTCTGGTTGACATCGACCATCAGCTTGCCGCTGCTGCGGATATCGATGTGCAGATGGCTGAAAATTTCAACAAGTTTAACGAAACTTTGGACAAGCTAAACCAAAGCACTGTGGGCCAGACCGACAGCATCCGGCAGATGAGCAGAACCTTTGCAACCAGCGATAGATACCTCAAGTATATTGTCTCCAGGCAGAACAAGCGCTTTATGTGGGTATTTGTCGCTGCTATGGGCGTGTGTGTGCTCGTGGTGCTAATTCTTACGGGCATAATAATTTATTTGAGGCACTGAAATTTTTATTTTTTGCTTGTTTTTTGCCGGCCGGGCGGATAAAGTACGCCTGGGTTCTTTGGAAAGTAAATAATCTGGTTGCAGGTCCTGAAGTTTTTTTGCTTTGGGATAGCCAAATGGGAACACGGTCAAAAGCCGTGACGGTCGCGCCGCTGTAGGCGTCCGCTTCCCCCCTTCTTGCTTTCGCAAGAAAGCAGGGGGGGAAAATCCGAGAGACGTTTATCCACTGTCCCACACCAATTTCCAACACCGCAGGTGACGTTTTGATTTCTCTATGCGTACTTGGAAATTAGTGCGGGATGGGAAGGAGTCTCAAGGTAGGACGCAAGTCAGAAAACCTGCCTGTAGCTGGTTGTACACTTATAGTGTTCTCGCGATTCGGAACGCAAGTGTGAACCTGTGAACAGATATTAGATAACTATCACTCGGTTTGGACTTAATGAAAAAGCCGCCGTTCCTATCGCGGGGACGGCGGTTTTTTTGTTGTCCTTTACAGGCCCTCGCGTTAAGGGCTCAGCCCGAAAGGAGGCAGATTATGGCTTCGGAGAGGTTGAAAAGGTTCACATGGGTATGTTGTTTAATGGTTGTTGTGGCGATGGCAAATTTGGCAAATGCCGACAGAATAACTCTTGAAGAATTGCTTTTGCCTGCCGAGTCTTACTGGAACGGCTCAGATGGCTCAGGCGGCTTTCGTGGCGGTAGTTGTCATTTCAGCAATAACTATAACGCGGTCTGGGGAAGTTGGGACGGTTTTTCTTACTCGAATATTACCGACAGCACGACAGGCGGCATAGCCGGCCAGTACAGCGCCGTCACTAGAAAAGGCCAGGCGGGTTCTGCCAATTACGCCATTGCTTATGTCGGCTGGACCAAGCCGCCCACTATCACGCTGGACACGCCTGATATTGTCAGAGGCGTGTACGTAACAAATAATAACACCGCTTATTACTCGATGCTTAATGGCGATCCATTCGCCAAAAAATTCGGCGGCAAAGATGGCAGCGAACGTGACTGGTTCTTGCTGACTATTACCGGCAAAGATGACAAAGGCAGCGTCACCGGAATGGTCGAGTTTTATCTGGCGGATTTTCGCTTCAAAGATAATACCGCGGATTATATTGTCAAAACCTGGGAATTTGTTGATTTGACAGCGCTGGGGACGGTAAAAAGCCTAGCGTTTTCTTTGAGTTCCAGTGACGTTGGCGTCTTCGGCATGAACACGCCGGCGTATTTTGCGGTTGATACCATTGTCCTCGGCCCACCTTTCGTAGACGGCAGATGCTACACCGATGCAGGGATAAACGGATATGTCGGGCTTGACGGGCGTCACGCAGCTCCGACAGATGAGGATGCCGTTATAAACCCGATATTTCGAGGCTGGGCAAGTTCCATTATCAGTTACGCTCCTGCACCCGGAGTGGACCCTCTATGGTCCGAGCCGAATAAGGCTTTAGGGCCAGTGACGGGCAATAATCTTGACATTGTCAGCCTGGGCGATTTGAACAAGAGCCAGATTGATAGCAATCAACCGCCTGGCCAGATAGTTTTGGCATTCGATGAGACGATTCGCAACGGTAAAGGTTACGATTTTGTTGTTTTTGAGAACGGCTGGATTTCCCAGATGAATACCTCTGGCGGTTCCGTAGCCGGCCAAATGTTTGCTGAATTAGGATACGTAGAAGTATCTTCTAATGGGCAGGATTTCGTCAGATTTCCGGCTGTGTCACTGACCCCGGAACGCGTGGGCGTGTATGGCACTATCCAGATCAGCAACATCTATAATCTTGCCGGCAAGCACCCAAACGCCTACGGCATCTGCACCGGCACGCCTTTTGACTTGCAGGAAATCGCCGATGATACGAAGGTTATCTCAGGCAATGTTGATATTAACAACATAAAGTATGTCCGGATAGTTGATATTCCAGGTAGCGGAGATTTCCGTGACAAAGCCGATAGATACATTGATCCAAGCACCTGGCCATATTGGGATTGTTTCGTGGGCAACCATCCTATTTACGACGCCTGGCCGACATTTGGCTCAGGCGGCTTTGATCTTGAGGCGGTCGGCGTTCTAAATGAGCAAAAGTATTCGGCGGACATCAATCTGGACGGTGTGGTTGATATGTATGATTTTGCCCTTCTGGCATCTACCTGGCGGGGCCATTTCGGCCAGGCCAACTGGATAGCCCAGTGCGACCTGGCCCAGCCGAGAAATTATGTCGTCGATGCCGATGATTTTGCCGTATTCGCAGACCAATGGCTCCAGGCTGAAAAGTGGCGGAACAAATAAATTTCAGGAAATCAGGTTATTAGGAAATCAGTATGCAGGAGATCAGGACAACAGGTTATCAGGAGAAAGTTAATTCACCGATGGTAGATAAACCTGATAACCTGTTTATGTTTACTGAAAAGAAGCGAGCTTTTAGTTTGATTGAGTTGCTGGTGGTGATTTCGGTCATTAGTTTATTGATGGCCGTAATGCTGCCGGCTTTGGCTTCGGCAAGAGCCGGCGCACGCGGCATGGTCTGCAAATCCAATCTTCGCCAGTTGTATCTTGCCAACGCTGGTTATGCGGTGGAAAACGATGGCTATTATGTGCCCGCGGCGCCGGATATCATGGCAGAAAGTGGCGGCAGGTATCGCTGGCATGGCGTCCGCGAAAATCCTGATGAGCCTTTTGATCCGACCAAAGGTCCACTGGCGGTGTATCTGGCTGACGGAAAGGTAAAGGAATGTCCCGAAAAGGTAGACTTTGTAAAGGGACAGGATTGGAAGACGAACTTCGAGCAGGGCTGCGGCGGATATGGATATAACCGTACGTATCTTGGCTCGCGAAACTGGCAGCATCGCCAGCTTAAGACACTCCAGGATATGCAGGAGGCAGGCTGGGAAACAACCAAGACAACGGAAGTGCGCGGTCCAAGCCAGACTTTGATGTTCGCTGACACAGCGATGTCCAACCGCAAGGACTATTTGATAGAGTATTCGTTTGCCGAGCCGCCGTTTGCTCTCTGCAACGGCCAGATGATAACCGACAGATATATGTCACCATCTATTCATTTCCGCCATGACAGCCGAGCGAATATCTGCTGGACTGACGGGCATACTGATTCCCGCCGGATGGCCCAGTTCAAGAAGAATAATGTTTATGGCGTGGATTCTGCTGATATGGATTTGGGCTGGTTCGAGCCGATAGATAATACGCTATTCGACCTGCGATAAAGAATTGCAGCGCTGAAGTTATCGTTCAATCTGCAATGCAAACAAGTAATATCGATATCCTTCAGTAGGATTAAAAATGGGAGTTTATCACATAACGTACACACCAGGATTGAAAGAAATCTGTCTTTATTTTGATGGCGGATGTAATTTTTCCTGCCACGGCTGCATCACTGAATTCCATCCTGACGATTGCCATTTGGATGAAACGCCAAAGCGAAGTAAGAACAAAACACTGTCAAAAGAAAAAGTCATTTCTTACATAAAACCGCTTTCCTTCAACAGGGTGATTTTTTTAGGCTTAGAGCCAACAATAGACTCTGATTTTTTCTCATTAGCCAGAATCCTAAAAATGCAATTTTCGACTTACAATATCCTTCTTACCAACGGGTATAAATATGTGAAAGATAGGATAGTTGATAATGTCTGCATAAGCATCAAAGCTGTATCTAAAAAGATATTTAAAGATTTTACAAGCCAGGATAACCCAGAGCGGGTCTTAAAGAACTTCCGCAGGTATGCCGATATCCCTGGACTTAAAGTGCAGGCAGCGAGTGTTTTTATCCCTGGTTATATCGATGGAGATGAAATAGAAAAGATAGCTATGTTTATCGCCGGAGTCGATTTTACAATTCCCTATCGAATAGATGCATACATTCCCAGAGACGCTTATTCTCCAAAAGAAAAAGATATATTCCGAAGACCAATGGAAGATGAGATGAAAAAAGCTAAGATAGTTGCAGAAAAGTACTTAAAGAATGTTTCTATCCTCTACGATGGAATAAAGGTAGTATCCAGAGTTAAGAGGGTCTATTAAGCCGCGCGGCCAAGCAGGTAGATTATATGAAGGAAAAAGTGCTATTGTCCTGGAGCGGCGGCAAAGACAGTGCGATGGCGCTCTATGAATTGCTCAGGAGCAGCCGTTATAAGGTTGTGTCTCTGCTGACGACGCTATCCAAACAATACAAGCGCATCAGTCATCACGGCGTTCGTGTGGAGTTGTTGGAACAACAGGCTACAGCGCTGGGCATACGCCTGCACAAGTTGTATCTGCCTTACCCCAATTGTAGCAGCGCGGGCTATGAGGCCGCGATGAAGAAAGTAATGCTTGAGTACAAGGACAGTGGCATAATAACCGTCGCCTTCGGAGACGTCTTCTTGCAGGATCTGAGGGAGTATCGGGAGCGCAACCTGGCAAAGGTTGGAATGAAAGGTATTTTCCCGATCTGGCAGCGCGATACAACTGAGCTTGTCGAAACATTCATTGCCCTCGGCTTCAAGGCGTATCTGACGTGCGTAGACAGCAAGAAACTGGGCAAGGAGTTTGCTGGTCGGCTAATTGATGCCGGCCTAATCCGCGATCTGCCCGGGGGAGTTGATCCGTGTGGTGAGAATGGCGAGTTCCATTCATACGTCTATGATGGGCCAATCTTCCAAAGGCCTGTCGGAGTCAGCGTTGGCAGGGTCGTTCTGCGTGACATTAGGTACTTCGCAGACCTGATTCCTGTAGATCGACGAATCAAGAGACAAGCGTGAGACAGTGACAACGAATGTAATGAAAGGAGAACAGAGATGTTGAACACACGTTTTTTGACTGTTGTAGGGATTACACTTTGTGCTGCCGCGATTCGGCTGGTGCCGCATCCGCCGAACATTACCCCAATTGGAGCGATGGCTCTCTTTGGAGGCGCGTACTTCGCCACTAAGAGGACAGCTTTCCTTGTGCCTCTGGCGGCGATGTACCTCAGTGATCTCGTCCTGGGGTTCCTTGTTTATGACTACAGTTGGTTTCACGGGTTAATGCCCTTCATCTATGGAAGCTTTGCGATGACTGTGTGTTTAGGGTTGTTGATCCGGCGCAGGCTTACGCCACTAACGGTGGGCGCAGCGGCCATCACGGGCTCAGTCCTATTTTTCATCGTCACCAACTTTGGAGTGTGGTTGGTCAGCCACTTGTATCCGAAAACCGTGGAAGGACTGGTCAGTTGCTATGTCGCAGCGATCCCGTTCTTCCGGAACACCCTTGTGGGCGATGGGGTCTACACGCTGGTACTTTTCGGTGGATTTGCGCTTGCGCAGCGATATATGCCCGTCTTGCGCGAGGAGCCAGCCGCGATGCCGGCGAGCCAGGCTTGAGGATGGCATATTACCGTTTCCTTGTGCATAATTACCGGCGTGAATACGGTAAAACTAAAACAAGCTGCTACGTTTACCTGGCAAAGTATAAATCAGCTTCTTTGGCCTGTGGTCTGCGTTAACTACCGTGAGAGTATCTGGGAAACCGACAAGGATTTGTGCAAAGACTGCTGGGATCAGCTTCTATTTTGCACCGCTGGTGACTACTGTCTGTGCTGCTCAAGGGATGACCGGCAAAAGGATGTAGGAGGCGTGGTCCCTATCGTGGTAGATGGTTTGCGCTGCCTTGACCATCTTTGTGCCGGCGCCAAAGGGCTCATCCATGTTGAGATTGCGGTCAAAACGCGGGAAATTGCTGCTGGATATTTCGACCCGTATCTTATGGCCGGGCAGAAAAACGTTGCTGGTCACCCATAAGTCAATCTCGTAGCGGTATATCTTGCCGGGTTCAATCAAGGTCGGTTTCTGGCGCGACTCTCGGTAGCGAGCGCGGATAATCCCATCACAGAGATTGAACGGACGCCCGTCCGGATGGACATCGACCAGTTTGGCTGTCCAATCCGTATCCGGCGCTGAGCTGGCAGCATAAAGAATAACCTTGACAGGCCCGGTGACTTCCATCTCCGTTTTCAATTCAGCGCTGGTGAAGACGAGTACATCCTTTCGGGTTTCGGCCTTAGTTTGGTCATGAGGTCCGGCAGGGCAGCCCATCAGATTACATCCGCCCAGAGTCGGCACAGGATCATTCGGATCATAGACAAATTTATCGGCAGGCTCATCGCCGGGCTTGGCTGTGCTGAGTTTCCCGTCACCATCAAGTGTGTTTGCAGAGCCTTCGCTGTGAAAATAGTAGGGCGTATATTGTGTTCGCGCCAACGGCCATTCCTGCTCATCGCGCCACTGGTTGCGTCCCATCACAAAGATACGGAAGGACGGCCACTTATCAGCACCGGTATTTTCGCCCTGCAGCCAGTGATCAAACCATTTTGTCTGGATGTCACGCAAATTGATGACAGAATCCTTGCCAAAATCGAGAGCTCCAACTTTCCCATCCTGACTTATCCCATGCGCCCACGGCCCCATCAGTAGATGCTGTTGCCTTCGGGTGGCCTCCGAGCGTGACATTTTTCTAACCGCATTTATGTGGTCAAATACACTCTTGGCGAAGATATCGTACCAGCCGCCCACCGCATAGATCGGCGAGGTAATATTCTGCCAGTGGCCGCGCACGCCGCGCTGCGACCAGTAATCATCATACTGCGGATGGGCAACCCAATCACGCAGGTACTGAACCTTACGCCCGATGGCCCGATCCCATTCACAAAGTGGCAGGGTTCTATAGGCCCTAATCCAATCCTGCTCGCGCCAGCCGAGGATAGCAGTTAGCTCTTCAGGCCGAAGCGCCGTCAGGCTGCCCCAGCCCATTATCAGAGCGAGGTCCAGCGCTCCATCGGTGTACACGCCGTCATGATAGGGGTCAACAAGGGGAACTACGGTGAACATTGCCTTTAGATTTTCGCCTGCGTTCGCAGCGGATATCCATTGCGTAAAGCCCACGTATGAGCCGCCGCTGGTTCCGATGCTGCCATTGCACCAGGGCTGGGTAAGTATCCACTTTTGGGTATCCCGCCCGTCACTTCCTTCATTTGCAAATGGTTCCCACTGGCCCTGCGAAGCTCCTTTGCCGCGGCAGTCCTGGTTGACAAAGACGTAGCGGCGAGCCGCATAGAAATGCCCATCGCCAAATTTTTCGTCGCCCTTGCCGTACGGAGACCGCATGAGCATAACCGGAAACTTACCCTCACCTTTGGGCAGGAAAATATTGGCTGAAAGCTCAACGCCGTCTCGCATCGGAATCTTTACATCCGTGCGGACTTCGACTTCATAGGCTCTCTCGGTCGCGCGAATTCCGCCAGGTAATATGACAAGCAGCCCAAGAGTAAATAAAAAGACGCTACGAAATACCTGTTTGCTCATGTATGTTTCCTTTCAAGTTCTGCTACCGGCTTAACATCGCAACATCAAGCCTCTGTATTCTACCGTAGTCGGATTGTCATGCCCAAAGCCAAATAGAAATCCAGATGTATATTTGCGGACAAGGCTCATATAATACCTGCGTGTATAGGACTAAATTTAGACAGGCTTTCACGTTGTTCCTGCAGGGATTGAAACAGCTTCTTTGGCCGCCGGTCTGCATTAACTGCCGCCAGAGTATTTGTGAAACCGACAAAAGCCTATGCAAAAAATGCTGGGAAGAGCTCCTATCTTGCATCGCTGGCGATTACTGCCCTCGCTGCGGCAAGGACGCCTCCAGATATGGTTTGCTGGATGATGCTTGTCCTGATTGTCAGGGCAAAGAATTCCATTTCGACCGAATAGCTCGGTCTGGATTTTATAAGGTAGGAGAGGCCCTACAAAAAATGATAGTCGCCTTCAAAAATGGCCGAACAGAATTAGACTCAACGCTGGGTTCTTGGGCCAATTCTGCTTTAGAGGGGGCGGACTTTTACAGCGATATAGATTTTTTTGTCCCTGTGCCGCTGCACTGGTCGAGGAGACTTATTCGCGGCTATAATCAATCTCTGGTTTTGGCCAAGCAATTGAGGCATCCGACGGCAACAATCAACACCGATCTTGTTCGCATCCGCCGCACAAAATCGCAGCCGGCAATGGCGACTCCCGCTGCTCGTGCCAGAAATGTTGCAGGTGCTTTTGCCGTTCGCAGGGGACACAATTTTACTGGGCGAAAGATTTGCCTTGTCGATGACATCAAAACAACCGGCGCAACATTAAATGAATGTGCAAAGACGCTTAAAGAAGCAGGCGCTTCGAAAGTCTTCGCATTGGTTTTGGCAGTCGCGGGTCAAAAGCGATGAAACTGTTTAGCCGTTGCCGAAGTGGCGATGGTCCAATTCTACCTACGGCACCTGGTTGCCGAATGACCCGCGACAATTTGTTTATGACCGTACCCATGCGAATCTATATAAGGACCTGCCTGCCGGCAGGCAGGCATGATTATGCTTGTGCCTGAAACGGCTGATCCGAAGTATTTTGAGGCTCTGCCCGAATTTCTGCGGAAATCCGAGGCCCGAAGGCGCTGGCAGATACGCTTTGCCACGCCGGAGAAATACCAGTAGTCCGTCAGGAGCCGCCATACCAACTGACCGTAGCCGGGATAAGCTGAGCACGTGCCACTACCTGCTGGGGCGTGGGCAGTTTACGTCCTTTGATTCGTGGGCGTCCCATCCGCGATTTTTGTTCCGGTGGTGGAGCGTACAGGCCGGATCTGTCGAATATCGAATGATGAATTTCGAAATTCGAAGTTCCTTGTTGGATATTCAAAATTCGCATGTGGCTTGGCCAGATCCTTTTAACCGCAGAGAGCGCTGAGGTCGCAGAGGGCAAAATAAAAACAAAAATCTCGGCGCTCTCTGCGGCCTCGGCGGTAAAAAACAAATCAAGCGAACCATATCGTCCTTCAATGCCTCCAATGATTTGGAAGTCCTTTGTGGTTTTCCTGGAGCCATAAGGCATCTGGCTCCTCTTTAGTGCGTGGCACTTAAACCGTTGTCCGCGCATGGTGCGAAGCATACGGATGAAAGCAAGCTCGGTTGGGGCATGACCGCAAAAGGAGAAGAAGGACGAGTAAGCCAACAATACTTTGGTGGAGAGTATTATAACATGGTATTGACTGGCTCTTGTTCTGTGGTTAGGATTCTGGAATGAGTATCGCCACCAAGGCAAAAAAGGTTCAGATGGAAGGAGTCAGGCAATGGCAAAACGAAAGAAAACCGCCAAGAGTTTATGGTCAAAGGACGAAGTAAAACAGCTTAAGAAGTTGTATCCAAACAAAAGGACGCAGGAGATAGCCGAACGGCTGGGACGGTCTTTCAAATCTGTGCAGATGAAGGCATCTAAGATGGGATTGAGAAAGAGCAAGAGGCACCTCAAATCCCTGCGCCGGGCTTAGCTGGTAGCGGGCGCAATCGGCGCCACAGAAAACGTCTGCTGTTGCACATTCGTTTTTGGGTTCTTCCGGCTCGCTGAGTTGCGAAATTATCTCCTAATCCGTGTACTTGCCGCCCCGGGCCCGGTATGACGGCGGTGAGGTGAAGAAGCTTAGCCAACTTTTTAGGCATGGAACCCCTGCTGCCATAGGTTCAGGTTTCGACCAGGCTCTCACGTGACGCTTTGGATATCAATCATCTTGCCGGTGAACCCTGCAAACTCCATTGGACGATGGGTAAATATAATTACTTGAAGTCCGTATTCTTTCATTGCGTCGTTTATTAGCTCGACCATCTTATTCGAGCGGTTTGAGCTTACGTGTACGAAGGGATCATCGAGCACAAGACACGTATCCGTCCGGCCAAGTGCAGTTAATAAGAGGAAGGTTGTTCAGTTCACCAGCAAAGGATAAAGATAGTCGTGAATTAGTCGGCGGTTTCGGCCGCCTTTGAAGATTTCTGAAAGGCCGACCAGTTGGCAGGTACCAGTTCCGAAATCCTGCTATCTGGGTGAGGCTGCCCCAAAAATTGTGCCAGTTTGAATTAGAAGGTAAAGAAGCTGGCTGAAAAACATCGCCGTTCTGGCTATCGGCGGATATGCGCGAGCAGAAACTCTTTAGTTGAACGGGGGAATAGCCATGAAAACACTTTGGAAATTCGTTGAACTTGGTGTCTTGATTTCCGCGTCCGCAATGGTAGTGTCAAGAATGTTTCACACATTTGTGTATGAGTCCTTCATCTGGTCATGTCCCTACCATGCCACCCCCATGGGGGTGACGGTGATTATTGGCCTAACCAGCAGCGGCTCTTCTTAAGGATGAGTTTCTCAACGGTGAGGCCTTTGGCAATATCCGGGAGGCCAAGGTGCTTGTAGAAGGATGCCGGCTGGATTATAATCATCACCGTCCGCACAGTTGGCTGGACTATATGACCCCAGCGGCCTTTGCGGCTGGATGTATTGCTTTGGCTTGGCCTACGGCTCAGCCTCAGCATTACAGGATAGAGGATGTAGACAACTCTCTAATTACAACTGGTATATAATTTGGGGGCAGGTCACAAGTGTGGACAAGAACCTACAGACGACCGCGGCCAGCACTCCCATCAGTGTCAAGCAGCAAAACCATTCCATCCTGCAGGATTTGTCTAAGTATTCGACGGCAAACCTGCCAGACTCACTCATCGACCGCGCAAGCGTTGCTACTGAGACACCCAATACAAATATGGAGGCCGTCACTGTGAGAGCCAGATCCGCCCAGACACCTGCGTTATAGCTCGGTCTAAATAATACAAAGAGAATACTTGCTGCAATCCCATTTCCAACGCTAATAGCAGTGAAGTTTTTCCATCCCGGCCTCTTGTATTTCTGCAACATGATGGTTTGGCCGCATCCCTGTACTTGTGGATCTCCTACGTCAAGTTTCTCAGAGCATTTCCCACGTCTTTTTGCTTCTCAATATGTGCTCAAAGCCAGCCGGCCATCATGGTATCTCCTCATTTGCCACTGATCTCTTGATAAACGCTGCCACTTCCTGAAAATGCTGGCCAAATTATATCGCTTTTTTCTCAATACAATAAATATTTGGTTAAAAACTTCGCTAAGGTCCTGAAATCTTACTCCAAAAGCGATAACTCATTCTCTTAACGTGATTCCGTTATCATTTATCATTTTATTCTACAAATATAGATTTTACCTCTACAATATCATTTATCGGCTGAAACTCGGTCTATTATAGTGAACCATTTATACCTTATAAATGATATTTTCCGTTCTCTCGACTGCGCTCGAGATAGGCCAATGATATTTTCGTCACTCGTCGCGCATACCTTCTGTTCTTCTATAAATCAGGTTATCATAAAATCAGGATGCAGAAAAGAGGGAATCAGGCTTCTGAATAAATCCATGTCTATCTGTGTCTGTAATTCTCTCTGGCCTCTGTGGCATAGAGAGCAACTGACGTGCCAGAAATCCGCGGCCCAGATAAAAGTCAAATACAATTTTGTAGACGCGATAAAAAGTGCGCATTTTTTGATCATTTTTGGTCAAAACGCGCACATTTCTGTCAATTTTTGCGCATTTTTGCTCATTTTCGAACTTGTGGTTTTTTTCGCCTAAGGTTTTTTCATTTATGCACTTATAAAAATTTTGCCCGAAAGTCTTAAAAACCAAGTGTCCAAAAGCACGGCCGCAGCGGGTCTCACAGAGCAGCGCTCTTTGCCGCCCTCTTACAATTTCTGCTAATTTTTACTGCTATCTGGCTGGAGTAGCCGAAAATAATCTTATGCGGCCTGATTTCGGTTTTCTCGGCAGGGCATTTTTTCGGTAAGTATTGATAAAAGAAATGGTTAGCGATACAAAAGGCAGGCGACTTGCAGATAATATTGCACTGGTGGTTCTGCTACTGATGGCTGTGGGGAGCGTCTTTGTATTCTCAGCCAGTGCTAACATCGGACAAGAGCTTGACTTACGTAGATTCTACGATTTCCCATCTCTGCGGAGGATTCTGTTTTTCCCGTTGGCATATCTAGTAATGTACGCTGCATCCTGTTTCAATTACCGCCGGTTCAGCTTTGCTCGGGGCTGGCTGAGCTCGCCGACCGGATATTTGTTAGTCCTTAGTGTGGCGTTACTTATACTGGTTTTACTGCCGCAGTTTGGTGCTGAGATAAATCGTGCCCGGCGGTGGCTGCGAATCCCGCTGGGCCCGGTAGTAGTAAGTTTTCAGCCTTCTGAGCTGGCCAAGTGGACCACCATCTTTTTTTTGGCTGCGGTGTGTGATAAGTTTGGCTCTGAGCTGAAATTATACTGGAGGAGGTTCGTGCCGCTTTGTCTTGTGATCGCGGCGGTGGTGGGCCTGGTCGTGATCGAAGATTTTGGCACAGCAGCATTTATAGCAATCGTGGCTTTTCTGATCTTAGCCAGTGCTGGTACAAAGTGGTGGCATGTTTTAACCCCATTGCCACTTGGCGTGGCCGGCTTTTTTGTAGTTTTGATTAGTTCACCTGGCCGAATGCAGCGAATTGCCGCTTTTTTGCGCCCTGAAAAGTGGGAAGATTCAGTAGCTTACCAGGCGAACCAGTCAGTGATAGCGCTTGGTTCCGGCCGGCTGTGGGGCAAAGGTTTGGGCGAAGGAATCTGTAAGTACGGCCATTTGCCGGAAGATACCACAGATTTTGTATTTGCGATTATTGGCGAAGAGCTTGGCTTCATGGGCACGGCAGCGGTTATTGGATTATTTATTGCGTTTGTTGCTTTGGGAATTCTGGTTATTTTGCGCAGCCGAGATCGGTTCGGCCAGCTTCTGGCAGGCGGCATCGTGTTGACCATTGCGTTTCAGGCCGCGCTTAATATTGGCGTAGTTACAGTTGTATTGCCGACAAAAGGCATACCACTGCCTTTTGTAAGTGCCGGCGGAACGAGTATGTTACTTTCAGCCGGTGCAGTTGGGGTATTGCTGAACATCGCCAAGCAATCTGCTGGCGAGTCGATTCCGTCTGACGCTCAGTCAATGGCATAATTGCAAAACTGCTCCCTATAATGGTTCTGAAAGCCACCAGCGTATCTTTTCTCGTGCTTGATTTGTAATTATAAAGCGAGTATA
>Ga0315312_1001369_pt1 | contig 19267 bp, 37 predicted proteins | sample TDP7_MG_FD_203629 | JGI IMG/M metagenome (GOLD analysis project Ga0315312, IMG submission 203629) | Freshwater sediment microbial communities from Lake Towuti, South Sulawesi, Indonesia - TDP7 | ecosystem: Environmental > Aquatic > Freshwater > Lake > Sediment | place: Indonesia: South Sulawesi... | reverse complement strand
GGCATGGAAATCCATTATTCTTCACAAACACGGGAATTCGTGGCCTACCAAATAGAAGAATCCTCTTTAGGCAAGGGCATAAGCGAACTCATGCGGGCCAAGGATCAGACAACCTTAGAAAAGCAGATAGATCGTTTTCTGAGGGCGCAGAAACATTTCCCCATCAGGGCCCTTCACGTGGACGGTTCCAAACATGTGCATATTGGACAGATCACTTCCTTCAAAGAAGATGCCAGAGGATATTGGGATGAAGTTTGGTTTTCTTACGACAAACCAGAGACGGGTGCCTACGGTTCTGAAAGAGGAAAACTTCGCTTCCAACCTAACAGCTATTTCCGGGAGACGCCTAAGAATCTGGCGATTGTGGAGCGGATCAGGCAGAAGGAGGCCTTGATAAAACAGACCGAAGACGAAATCGAGGCAGAGACTAAGAAATTTGAAAAACCTATCACAAAGGAGGACCTTGTATGAAGCAGGGTTTAGACGATTTGTCTCAGGCGCTCAACACCATCATTATCTTGGGAGAAGACAATTGGAAAACCCTTCTCCTAGCCATGATGTCACCCCACGCTCCACGGATACCTTTAAGCGGAGTCGAAATCCGAAACAATCTTCATACTCTACTTGTGGGAGATAGTAGCAGTGCCAAAACGCAGACCCTCAATGTCATTAAGAAGATGGCACCAAAATGGGAGAGCATCAGCAAGGCAACCGAACCTTCAATAGAGGGATCGGCAGTTACCAAGACGATTAAACCAGGCCTTTTGGAAACTGCAAGTGACGGTATTCTAGTTGTCTCAGAATTTCAAAGTGCTTACTATAGTCATACGCAAATTCTCAGAGAGGCCTTGGATGGCACGGAGATTCGGGTTTTCAAGAAGGGTGAGAGCAGGATTTTTACGCCGAATGTGACTTTGATGGCGAGTTGTAATCCTACGGATGATTTCTTTCAGCAGGGCCTCAAGTTGAGGGAGCAGGTGAAATTTAAAGAGGGCATCCTTAACAGGTTCGATGTTCTCATTCCGCTCCTTGTTAGTCCTGAGTTGAATGAGCAGGTTTTAGATCGGCTGGTGCTTTTTGGTCCGTCTCCTGCAGGTGTAGAATGGAAGAGTTTGCAGGACTTCTTTCAGAGAAGAAGCAAGTTGATGTCGAATGTTCGGCAGACTGGGATCAATGTTGACCAAGAGGCATGTTTGAAGGATGTCTTTAAGAAACACAATCGGCGACGTCAACTGGATAAGCGGCCTTTCCTCACTCTCAGGGACGTGGAAACCTTAATGCGTTTGCTCAACACCTTGACGGCATTTGAGAACACCGTTTCTACACGTGTCGTGAATCCCTCTGACGCCCAGCTCGAAGTGGCCATCGGCCTTTGGGAACATCTCCTAGCGTTGAGGCAGGAATTCTATTCTGAGAGGGTTCGGCGGATTCTCAGCATACCGGCGCAGATACTTCAATACGTTGAGACAAAGGGCGGATCGTCTAGGGTTGAGGATGTTAGGGCGGAAATCTGTGACGATAGGAAACTTTGTTCGGCAGCAACCTTCTATCGAAAATTGAATCGCCTTGAGGAGCAGGGCAGGATCAGTCATAAGAAGGGTCCCGAGGCGAGCGTTCAAGTCATCGTGGTAGGAAGTTATTTGGAATGAAAGCGATAGTGACTGTTAAATTGCCCAAGAATCCTAATCACGATCCGAAGAATAAACGCATTGGAATCTGCCCTGTGTCTTCTAAACTCTGCACCGATGTCACAGGCGAACACCACTCATATCTTGAAGAGGGAGACAATCTTGTGGACATCGAAAAGAAGGCAGCGCGAAAATATGGTCATGTCACAAGACTGGAGGCAATCTAAATGAGCGCAGAGAAAATCTTAGAAATTGAAATTCGAGTCACTAGAAAAGAGGGCGGAGGATTTGTAGTCTATGCTAAATCCCTTGAAGATGTCGAACGATTTGCAGCATTCTTGAAAGAGTATACCGAGGCCGTTATCAAAAAGGCGCGGGAAGACATGGAGAAAGAAGGATGGAGAAAAGTGCAATGAAGGAACCCAAGGCCAAGATCACCGTGTCTGTAGATGTTAGTCTCATCGTATGGATAGATGAGAAAGTGAAAGAAGGCATTTTCAAAAGTCGAAGCGAAGGCATTCAACGCTGCATAGGACACGCCCAGTTACACGAATTGGCATCAGACCTGGGGCGAGTATAATGAGTGAGATTCCGCCAATTAAATGTCCCCATTGCGGCGCAGCAAATCTGGAGCAACATCGCAGAAGACCCGATTTATTAGTTTGCTCCCTTTGTTGGCACAAATACGACAAAGAGGCAGCGTTGAGGGGCGAATTCATTCCAGTCAAAAAGAAGGTGAAAAGTCCGGGATGGGCACATAAAAGAGGTTGGTAAAATGACTGAGAAACTTGATAGCAAGAAAGCGGTCCTTAGCATATTGGAGCGTCTGACTGACTTAGTGAAAAATGCTCCAGCGATCTTGTCATGGAGCTGCGATCTCGATCTTGGACTCAAATCTGAAGAGGGTCAAATAACGGACACGGGGATCATCAAAGTGAAATTGCAAATCGAATGTCGGAGGCACAAACACAAATGAGCGAAGGGAAGCATACATCCACAGGCGAAAATGAACTTCTTGAGCGCTTAACAGCGATGAAATCTTCCGGGGACTCTGCAAAACTTAAGGTCTTAGATCCTAAGAGTGATCCCTTCTGGATTTCGCCAGCTAGAATCAGGGACGCTAAATGGATCGCCGAAGTCTGGAAAACTCAGATACAAAAGAAGACTTACGACAGAGGCCTCCACTATAAACTGGTCAGTCTAGGCATCGAATGCCCATGGGGAAAGGAAAGACGCAAACATGCAAGTCCTCTATACCTGAACGTAGACAGCGACTTCAACAAACTCATATCCGCCATCAGAGACGCTAGGGATTGGGGTTTGCTGCCGTGGGACGCCATCGAAGACAGGAAACATGTAGGTTTAGAAAAGTGGGTTAACTATGGCATTTTCCCCGAGAACAGAGAAGTAAAACCCTTTGAAACCTTTGACGGCACCGTCTCCCATTTCCTCGGCGTAATTATTCCAGAAGTTGACGAAGTGGACGAAGCGGAATTCGTTGAAGACGACTTTAATGACGTGGCAAGGGCAACTGCAGAACAAGTGCTGCAGGAAAACATGACCGATCTCACATCTGCGAGATACCAACCTTATTACCTAGTCGTCATCTCCGAAAAGTCTGGATTGCAGTCAATCCTAAAAACCGCCCATTACAATCTCCACTATGGATTCGATTTTCTTAACTTTGAGGGACAAGCAAGCACCACCATTGTCAGATCGTTCGTGGAAGACAGACTTCTTGGAAATGTTCCCGCTGAACATCCCATCAGAGAAAAGAAGATTAGAATTTTCTACATCAGCGACTACGATTATGCAGGCCGAACCATGCCTCCCGCCTTCATTCAGAAACTCGTCTATTGCCTCTGGAAGTTGAACGTGAATTTAGACATAAAGATAAAACCTCTGGCCCTCACCGAAGAGATTGTGAAGAAATATGATCTTCCGCCAGCTCCCGTATCTCTGAGAAAACTCGGCGCCAAAACTCTTCAAGACAGATGGTTCAGAGAATTTGGAAAAATCGTGGAAGTTGAGGCCCTAGACACTTTTCATCCCGGCGTGCTGGAGCAGATCCTCATCGATGAACTGGGCAAATACATCGACAAAAACTTGGCAGATCAGGTGAATCAAAAACTTGAGGAAATCAAACGAGAGGCAGCAGAGGCCATCCTTGAAGCAATCGGAGAAAGAAAGGCCGACTGGTTAATGACCAGAGCAAAACTGTTAAGGGCCATGAATAGAATAAATGAGGCCGTAAGAAACTTAGGCGTCAATGAAACCCTTCGAAAATTAAGGGAAGAATTGGATCGTGTGAAAAGAGAACATGACATCGAGGACCTAGTTAGGCAATATAAAGAGACCTTAGAAGACATCGACGTTGACTATGAATCTCCAGACTTAAACTTCACCAGCAACCATGAAGTCTCGGAAAATGAAGACTGGCTCTTTGACAGCCAAAGAGATCCTGTCGAACAGGCAAAAATTCTCAGAAAATATAGGCCTTGAGGAGAATGAAGAAATGAGTGCAATCGCAATCAGACTATCATATCTTGAAGCGGGCCTTCTTATGGCAATGTTGGAAAAAGCAGATCAATGGAAACCCGACGAACCTTTGTATAATCTTTACAAACAGTTGGTTTCTATCAAAAAGCAGGTTGAAAAAGCAGCAGGAGTGAAAAAGGAATTGCTGCCCGATGGCCGAATACGATCTATAGATGATGCAGGGAACATCATCATCCGACCCCCCTACAAATGGGAGATGGAAGAATGACTGGAAAACGTGACATAGCATGCCCTTCTTGCGGACTTTTTATGCGACGAATTTACATTCAGCAAATGCTCCATTTGGAAGACGATAAAAGAAAAAGCAAATGGGTTCCCATCGGTTACGCCTGTCTCAAATGTAAGTCCATTATTTGGGATGAAGAACCATTAGCGAAAATTATGATCGGAGGGAATATAGTTGCGGGGTAGGGAAGTCAGGTCATCCTGCCAGCCTCATAATTGGCTAGTGGGCCATGAACGAGTGAAGAATCCCCCGCTCGTTTATGGTGCAGGCGAGTCGCCTTGTCGTCTGATCCCTCGTCTGCAACCACATAGACCTATGGGTGAGTTGGCGATCGGCCGTTCAAAAGGAGTGGAGACTTGATGGTGCAGAAGAAAGATGATCCGAGAACGAAGGAGATAGCCAGCATGGGCGCGAAAGCAAAAAACAGACTCTATCCCAACAAGGAATGGCGATTCGAGCAAGGTTCAGAAAGGACAAGAACTTTGGCCGCTAAGGGTATGGCAGCAAGACTTGCGAATAATCCCGGCTGTCAGAGTAAAGCGGGCAAACGAAGTAGGATATTTGAAAATGAAATTGCTGCCAAACTTGAAGGCGACCATGTGTTCAAACCTAATGAAGTCTGTGATAGAATCGTTGTGCGTGACGGCGAAGTATTCTTTGTTGAGATAAAGCGATCCGAAAAGCGATTGACGCAGAAGCAAAAGACCTTCCAAGAAATTGTAGGAGAGAAATATCAAGTTGTTCGCTCCTGAAATTCGGCCCCCCGCAACCATTTCATGGTCGTGATAAAATGGGAGAAGAGATGAAGACAAAAGTATACCGAATCGGTATAGCACGTGAAGACGATGAGGGCCGCGTGACATTGCCAGAAGATGCTATCGTCGTGGGAGCAGAACTGGCAACACCAAACGAGCCGTCATCTAAAACATGGATCCATTATTTACTGGAGGTGAAGAAATAATGGTGGAAGTGCCTGCAACTAAGGATGTGATTCAGGAAGTCAGAGGAAACTTGGAAGTTCCTGAAATCAGGGTTTGGTGCCATCCACACTTCACAGGCCAATCTGGAGACGACTATTATTTACCTTTCGAGAGTTTTGGAGAAGCATTGAAGTTTATCGAATCTCATCCTGAAGCGGAGAAAGTCCCTCTGGTTGCCATGAAGGGTTATGAGATGAACTTGTTTGCCATAGAAGAGTTGAAGAAGGATTCTTAAGGTGATTCAATGGACTTGAAGGAATTGAATGCTAAGATCGAAGAGATTAAACGTGCCGTGGAAAAAACAGGGGTCACAGTAAAACACATCAAGATCGACGCCGACGTAGACGCCCTATATCAAGTGGCAAGTGTAGTTCCCAAAGTAATCGATCTAAAGTTGATCGTCACGTTCGGACTGGAATTAAAAGTGGGAAAAACATGAGAGTAGTGGGAATCGACGAAGCAGGACGTTGTCCCGTCATAGGATCCTTGATCCAAGTCGGAGTCCTCTGCACGTGTAGTGAACAGGTTGCTGCCTTGCAGCAGCTCGGCGTTCAGGACAGCAAGAAATTTACTCCGAAGAAACGTCACGAATTGGCACATCAGATATGGACGTGGGAAAGTAACGCTAGAAAGGAGACTGGAGAACCAAGACATGTAGCCATCCAATTTTGGTATCCCCATCGAATTGACGAATACTTGAGGCGCAAAATAAGTATCAATCTCATGGAAGCAAAAGGCATCGGCATAATAACTCAATATCTTGGGGCAGAAAGCATTGTTGTCCATCGTATTCAAAGAACAGGAATCGGAAACAAAGGAAAAGATATTATCAGAGGCACATGGCATCCTTCTATCGTCGATTCAATAAAGATTGTCGACAATGAAGATGACGATCCTGCTGTGGCAACAGCCAGTATCCTCGCCACTCACATCAAAACTTTGGAAATGGATTCCTATCGAAGAACCTTTCCACTCATAGGCAGCGGAAATCCCGCCGACAAACTGACTAGGGCCTTCATTCAAGCAAACCTAGAAAATCCGCCAGCAGCTACCATAAGGATGGAATGGGCCACGGTCAAAAGAATGAAGGGATTGATATGAGCAAACGCGAAATTAAACGGAAGGATTTCTCCGAATGGCAGGTCACTATCGTTTACATGTTTCAAGAAGGCGTCTGCTATAACGCGCGAAAAGGTTGCTACAATCCTTTAACTATGGGATTCCATAGGCATCACATAGATGGCAATCCTGAAAACAATAGTCTTGATAATCTCGCGCTCATCTGCCGGGAATGTCATCATGCCACATATCGGGGCGCTAAAAGAAAACGGTTACAGGCCCATGAGGCCCATGAGAAGAAAATCTTTGAGGATCTCAACAAATTAATCGAGGCGATGCTGCCTGTTGGAGATCGTCCAGGAAGGATATCGGGCATCACTTCGAAACAATTGATAGAGGCCATGTCCATGAGTCTCAAAGTGAGCCGAAGAGTAAATCATATTGATGAGGACCTAGAGTATCCACCGCCAACTATAACCATATTCAAAAGATTGCTGGAAGAAGATATGCTCAAAGATGCTTACCTTGAGGGATTCAAAACAGCTATAGGCGCTATAAGTCTGCCTGTGCAGACAATCTTTAAACCGGAGGAGAAACGGAATGTGTCTGAAACCTAAAATTACGATTGAAAATTCCTATGATGCTGCCCAATTCAAACAGACTTTAGATAAGTATCTGGTCAATTACTCGGTCAGGGCCGAACCTCGCGGTTGGATCTTCAAAATTAAAGGACAATCCAAAAGGAGACAATCGCTATGAGCATCTGGACCCATATTGCAGGAATAATTCGCATTGATCACATTCCCATCCACCGACCACAACTATCAGAGGAAGAAGTCCGGCGCCTTGTTCAAGTCTATTCGCCCATGGGCAGTGAAGGCGGCCTAGACATCGCCATCACAAAAACTCAAGTTTTAACTCGCAGCGGAGGACCTATGGACTGGGGATTCATCTCCATCGCAGGGGATCTCAGAGACTTCGACATGGATGATCTACCTAAAATCGAAACATGGCTCAAACACATCTCAGATACTTTTTATGATCAGCTCCCGCCGATCCTGATTCGACAGGCCATTATCTTAGTGGAAGTTGAAAATGGTCCCTCCATGACCGTCACTTATGACCGCGATATTTCGGGGTGGAAATATGAGCCAAGAAAAACCTCTTAGACCCGTAGATTTCGAATGCCAGCATTGCGGTCATTGCTGCATTCACATAATTATGCACACGCCTCTCGGACTTTTCGGCATGTTCCTTACACCTGAAGAGACTCGTCTATTTCCCCGTGATCACATTTTTCCTCTATACGGAGCTGGCCTTAAAGGGAGAGCACGTCCGAGACCAGCATATATATTTGCTTATCAGATGGATTTGGAACCCTGCCCTTTCTTCGATCAACAAACCCATCTCTGCACTAATTATGACCGAAGACCTGTGACATGCAGATCATTTCCTTTAGTTGGCAGCGCAGCGATCGCCAGTCAAGACTGCCAATTTCTAGCCAGATTCAACGTTAAAGAAGAAATCTTCGTGATCAATGAAGAGACTATTCGAGAAGAAAGGGAAGCAAATAGAAAAGGCATGCTGCACGTAGCCACACATTTGCAGAGACAGAACCTCTTATGGGTCTGGCCCTTAGACCTGAAAAGATGGATCAAGAAAACGAAACAAGATATCTTAAACGATCTTGACGCGATCGGAGTAAAAAGGTGAATGCCTGAAGAGAAAGAGGGGGAGCGAGTTAATAGGACTCGTTACTTTTGCCTTAAATACGGCCGAGAATTAACCCCGAAAGAAGTTCGGCAGCACAAATGCCTGCATCTAAAAAGGAAAACCAGTGGAAAAACTTGGAGATGCCCTAGACTGATCGTGGCCTAAATTATTTCCATATTGCACAGGTTATGCAGATATGGTCAACAAGTTCCCATGAAACTATTTCTGCTCCACACTTCCTGCAAATCGTATGAATCTTCTTGCCTTTCGCCTTTTTCTTTTTTGCCAATCATTGCACTCCTCACCCCGGCAGTCGGATTTTGCCGAGTCCGATGCTGCTTGCGGTTTATCTGACCGCTGCGGGATGTGAAGTGCTTAAGATCAAAAGGGCCACCTCTAATCCTCGTCTCATGCCCTCTGCATAAATTTCTAGGATCTCCATGTCCATCTCGTCCCATTTCTCTAATAACTCATCGATCATTTTTATTCTTTTCTCAATCTCTTCTTTGACTTCCATGAGGAGCCATAGGTCCTTTCAACCTATATGATTTGTGAAACAATGGTCTAGAAAAATATCTACTATCATCCTGCCAAATCTTCTTCCGTCCATTCTGGAAAATTCTTCAATTCGCTCCATCTAAGGCCATGTTCAAGAATGTAACGAGTGGGGACCTTATGGGTTTTTCCCGTCTCTATATCCACCACCCGCTTGTATTTACCAAATTGTCTTTCTATCTGAACCATGTAAAGTTCATGGCAATGTGGAGAACAAGTCGCTCCGCCTAATAGACAAGGCGCTCCACAGATCACGCAGTAAGATTTTTCCATAATTGATATATATCACCGTAAACACGTATATGTTTTGTGGTGGAACAGATGGAAGAAAAGAATCAAACTGAAACAGAGTCTCCGCCTCAAGGTTTAGACGAGAGAGTTAAACGGTTGGAAGAAGATATTGACAAATTGAAAAAGGCAATCACTGGTCTGGCAGTTGCCTCCGAATCTAAACCTACAAAATTGGAAAGCACTCTTGAAAGACTTACATTAAGTCTTGAAACGATTTCCAGCAAACTTGACGGATGGTTAGAAAAAATGGAATCTGCCGGACCGACACCTGAGTTTGATCCCGAAGAGCTGATGAAGCATCGTTGGAAAGGCAAAAAGAAACGTTATGGTGAAGGTTACGAAGAAGGTTCCTTGGCCTGGGGATGGGATTACAGCGATAATTTCAGTGAGGAAGTCCGTCAGATTTTGGAGAAGGGGCCTCTCCATGTGGACGTTTATGAGTTCAGTTTAGCTAGGGAAGGCAGATTGGTTCAGACTAAAAAAGTTGAAAGAAGTGAGCGATGACATGGAAGAATTGGTATCCCAGCTCAGAAAGAACAATGCTAAAAAAATCTATTTGAGCCATCAACCCCATGATGAGGAAAGAGCCAGAATCATCGCCTTTGAGCTACGCAGACGTGGTTTTACCGTTATAGTTGCTGCCGATGCGAGGCCTCATAAAGAAGCAATTCTCGACGAACACGATAAGGAAATTGTTAAACAGGTCATTGCTTCCTGTGATTTCACGCTGGTGATTTGTTAATGCCCAAACCTGAACGATTGCAGAAATTTCTTGAGGGACAATTAACGCCGGGACAGCAATATGAAATTTTATTGGTCAACTGGGGAAATCGTAACAAACTAGGTTTAAAAGTCCTGCGAAATAATCTTGAGAATATTTATGACGTGGACCTGCGAATCGAAGATCAGAATGGATACATTCAGTTTTATGCCGAAACGGAACGGGATTTCACTGGCAAAACCTTTACGACTCAAGGAGAAATCAAATGGCCTTCCGTTGTTAATATTCCTGCCAAGAAGAGAAGACACTTCGTTTTGTCTCGGCCTACTTTCTACGTGAAGGGCAACAAGAGTCACTGCTATGTAGTCTATGGAACTTATGTTCTTCAACATGCCATAAAATTTTTTGATTCTGCAAAAATTGAGGGAGAACAGATCGCTGATACTCTGGACAGCATACATTGGCGTCCCGCCGTCGAATCGGGCAACATGAGATATGGCAATATTCGTTCTTGGGTGGGAATGTGCGCTGAAATTATGACCCTGCAAAATCTGTGGCCGTCGAAATGATGAAAGATTGTAGGCACATCATCGTTGAGACCGGATATTGCAGGACTCTAAAAGGCGTTTGCGGAGTCACCGATCCTAATAATTGTGACAGTTATGGCAAGAAGAAACGAAAAAAGAAGGCATCTAAAAGACTTCGTTAAATCATCAAGTTGCTTGCTATGCGGAACCAGTAAAGATTTAACAAAGCATCATGTGACGCCTCATACCGGGGTGACTCTCTGTCGTTCCTGCCATGACATTATAGAAGGGAAAAAAAGACGAAAGAAAAACATCAGAGAGGCCATATTCAAAAAGGCGAAGGAGCTCGGACTTCTGCAGGTGTAGATGCGGCCTCTTGTTCCCGCCACCTTTTCTCCCGGATCCTCTTCAACTGATCAATCATCTGATCTATCGTTTTTGATGTTTTCAGTGCTTCGGACTCGTCACCCAATTTTTGGATCAAAGATTCGACAGCGCCCAATTCTATATCTAACCCTGAACTTGAACAGACTACGATATATTCCTTTTCAAGTCCTCGGGCCTTCAAGGCATCACCGAGGAATTTTGCCACAGACTCAAGTTCTGGTTGGTCCACATCGAAACCCGTGATCACTTTTACATGGATCAATTTTAGATCTGGTTTGAATTCTCCCGTTGCAGAATCTCTTACAGCCATCCAGGTTCACTCCTATCGAGCGATCGCCACGGGAAAATGATTGGCAATTTCCAGGAGCTCCCGCTCATTATATTTTGCCATCATAATTTTGGACAGCACAATGTCATCCCGGTGCATAGACTCTCTGAAGAAGATACACAAACTTTCTTGGAGTCGATCCTTCCGGTAGACTTCAATCCTTTCATTTGGATTCCGTTTCACTAGGTAAATGATTTCAGGATCTTCCATGGAAGGAATCTTTATGTGGCCATCTTTGATGAGGCCCTCTGCTTCGGATGGACTCAGAACCTCCCTAAGTAATCTTAGAGCGCTTTCGTCGGCAAGTTTCTGCTGCTCGGCGGAAAGGCAGGGCAACGTCTCCCATTGAGCGACTTGTTGAAGGAATCTTTCATGCCCCTCTAATAGTCTGCGATGATGCTCATGCAGATCTAAAATGCGCTCGTCACTATACTGCAAAAGTTCCCTCAGACTCACGGTTTCTTCATATTTGGCTGCCACTCCATAAACTGTAAGTTCAGGACCTATCGGTCCTACCTGCTCCGCAAACTTCATCGCCTCTCGAATTTGAGGTAGGCCGATATTATTTTCAATCAGTCTATGAAAGAGACGCAGTCCATCCATGAGCCACAAGGGGCATTCATGCTGTTCTGCGAAGAGTCTTTCCTGCGCCCTCAATTGTTCCTCGCGGTATTGAGGATCTTCTCTCAATCGGCGCACATAATCGGGGAATCTGTCATCGACTTCGCCCATTTCGCAAATCGGCGCATAATGGATTGTAATGGGTTGTGCTGGGATGGCTGTATTTTCAGGCGCTACCTGGGCGGGGAAATAAGCATATTGGATTCTCCAAACAGTGTGAATGTCTGTGCCGGCGCTGGCGATTCCCTGAACCCACCAACCGTTACAGGTGACTTGATCATTAGACGCACTTGTGGCATCATTGGTGTGAAGATGAACCCATGTAGAACTGTCATCCGAGGATGCAGAAGCACTCCAGGTCAATTTTTCTGGACCTCCGTCACATTGACAAGTAAAACGCCTTCGAGTGTGAAACCGCAATGGGGACAAAATAGCGGCTGAGGTTTATCCTCTTTGTCATAGAGTGGCGCCTGTTCGCCCACATATTTTTTGACAACCTTTGTGCTAGGATCCAGCGTCTCTTCGTCTTTCATTCGATTAAATTTCACTCGGCCCATCTCTCCCGGCTGCTTTTTTTCATCTATCTGCTTCGGGAAGGGAAAGTGAGGTTTCGCATGTTCTTTGCCGCATCCGCCGAGTTCCTTGGGACAGATCCATCGATTAGGCGGAAATGCTGGGGAGGGACCTTCCGGAAAAGTTTTACCCACGTTTACTCGCCTCCATGAAACGTTTCAACGCCTCCAAAAGCAACAATTCTAAATGGGTTAATTTTGGACTTTTGAATCTTTCTTGTCGCATAAGAATTTCCTGTTTTATAAGGGCGATCGTCGTGACGTATCCGCCTTCTTCTCGTTTTTGCATGATGACAACCCCAATGTCTCCTTCCTGTAATGAAAGTGCCTTTGCAAGATCTTCTGTTGGCAATTTCCTTGCTTCTTGCAGTTTTTCTTCGTAGAAATTCGGTTTAGGGAAAAGAATATCTTCGCTATGCACATCACCTTTTCCTGTCATGTCTTTTCAGTCTCCTTGGGCGTCTCTCTTTCCACAGTTACACCAAAACTAAAAACTATCTCCTCAGTTCCTTCTGATGTATCTCGAATACGTCTGCCGACAGGTTGAATATTGGCCAAAATCCATCCTTCCTTCGCCATTTCATTCAGAAAAGTTTCTACGCCATCTCCGGCCACAGCACGGAAAGCATATTCCTTTGTCATTATCTTGACACCTTCTCAGGTTCAGGTGCCGCAAATTTGCCTCTCAACATGGACAAAGACTTAAACACCGTTTCTAATTTGTCAATGGCTGTATTTGACATTTTACTCATATCGAATCGTAAATTGGGCGGTGGTGCTTCTGCCATTTTTTTCTCTGCAAGCACAGGTTTACGTGCAAATAGGTCCTTATCCAACATGAGATGAAGAGCGTCTAGGTCTTCGAGCACGCGATCGAGTAAGTCATTTATTCTCTCCAAATTATCTCTGGTATCTTTGAGGACTGGTTCTCGTGATGCTTCTGGCAATTTATCCACCTCCAGCTAATGATTTTGTCAATGGAAGCAGGAGCATACGACCTGCTTTCGGATCAAACTCTTCGACGCGCTCCCATTTTCTTTGATCTTCGTGAACCACCTCTTTGAAGGCGGCCCAACCCGCTTTCAGTTTATCCTGGAAAATTTTTTTCACTCTCTGGAGGGAGGGTTCATCTTCTTCGGACCACTCTACTTCTTCATGGCCAAGAAGATAGTCGGGAACGAAGAGGACGCCCCTGTGCAAAATTATTTGTCTCGGGTTGACGGACAGGCTCATTTTCTTCTCTCCGGTCCATAAATGGGTTCTGTTTTGCATTTAAAACTTTTGATTGCTAATGCCCGGCCCTCTGAGAAGGATATGGGGGAAGTCCGCAGGCCTTACGGCGCGGATATAACTCCCCTCCCCGAGAGGGCCGGGCAATTCAACGGGTTATCCGGACGCAGACGGATGCCAGGCCTGTCCCCAACCCGCTGAGCCCCAGAGACTTGAGTTCATATCATAATTCTTCATTATGACATATAAAACTTTCCATGGTAGGGACTCTGGATCGGCGCAGTGTGCCTACCAGGAAAGGAGACCGACATGTCAAGATCATCCATGCGGAGACGAACCTGGCACGCCGATGTCCAGCCCTACCAGCCCTACATGGTTGATGGATAGACCCATACCTTTCGAACTTTTTTCGGGAACAAGGTTTCCCGTAAGTATTTTATGCGTTCTCCATATTTTTTGTAGAGGGCGGCCCATGGTCCTTCATCAAGATTGAGGTTTATGCCTTCGGCTGCCGCTCGAAGTTCTAGGGCGTCCATGGCCGCTTTCTTGGCCGCAAATTCTCTTAGTAGTGCAGGATCCACACTCATTCCATATTCATAACTAATCCTGAATCTGAGAGGCCCAGGATAGGGAACACTTGAATAGAAGAGCAGGGCGGTTCCTAACTGTTCTTTGAGTCGGGCCTTTCTTAAAACTACGAAATGAGAGCCACTGGCAGGACCTTCTTTCACTTCACTCCAAGATGGATCTGAAGAGGGAACTCCACCTGCATTAAAATGGCAAGAGATTATGCGGATGATATTGGTGTGTTGAGGATAGATGACTTGAGCAAAGAAACCAACATACCGCCATTGAAAAGTTAGGATCTCATAATTGCCATCCGCATATTCGTCGGCCTGAACATATCGACCCCACTCTCTTGAATCGATCTCCGCCTCTGCTTCCTGAATTAATTTTATTGCTTGATTAATATTGGGAACCGTATCTTCAGAGACATTGGCCTGGTAACGATCTTCAAAATCGATCAGATCACAATATTTTGGCGTATAACTTAGATTCTGATAATGCGGATTAATATAAAGACTTGTAGACAAGGCCTTAGATCCGGCGCTCACTTTTGTCCACCTATCAAGGCAACTATCTTAGTGTTAGATAAACCTGCTTGAGTAACCGTCACAGTATTGCCGGTTGAAGTGCATGTGACGGAACTCCAGTCTGCCATTTTTAATGCGGCTATGCCGCTGATGGTGGCAAGTTGATTGACTTTAAAAGTGTCATTCGTGCTGACGATAACCTCTACCACAACATAATAACCTACAAGAGCGGCAGTGTCTTTGACGAGGACCGGAGTCTGATCCGCCAAGAGATCACCCCAATTTACGATTGATTTCCTTTAATTTCTTGTTATGCTCGGCCTCATCTCGACTGATGGATTCCAGAGCTCTTTTGACAGTAGGATTCTCTGCTTGCCTCGCCATCTGCCGATATTCCTTAGTGGCCGCTGCCTCTTCCCGAATTAATCCTTTGACTTGACTTTTAAGGTTGACAGGATTTCCTTCTTTGGCTGTGGGCCAATCGCCGTCACCTAAAGGTTTGTCACTTTTACATGCTGCCTCTAATGTGGCCAATTGCCTTTCCACTTCTTCGCAGAGACGCCTTTTCTCTTCTTCATTCTCCTCCTTTTCGGCCAATTCAAGCATCCGGTTACAGGTCCGCAAAACCTCTTCTTCAGGTTCGGCCTTCTTCATTTCCCTGAGCTGATGAAACATTTTGAAGGCGCGGCGGGCCAATTCTTTTGCTTTCTCCGGATCCTTCGTTCTCATTTTTCCTGATTCGCTGAGGAGGCGGACTGCTTCTGCACGTGTAGGTTTTTCTTCCTCGGCCAAGGTTAACGGAGAATATGTGCCTATCAACTGGCTCATAGCGTCTTGTTTGTGAGTTTCGGTTTCTTGTTTAAAAGTTCCTAAGACGTCTGCTGTTGGATGGGGACCGCCCTTCTCGTTTATGCGGGTGATGTCTTCGGGTTTTTTAGTTCCTGCTCCACCTTCAAATTCCTTGGGTTTCCGTATCTTTTCTTGCGGAATAAAGACTCTGCGTCTGGCCAAGACTTTGCCGCCATGTTCATCCAAGACTTCTCTAGTAGTAGTCACCCATTTCCCCGCTTTTTCTTCAGCTATCTTTTGCAGCACTTTCATAGTTTCGCCCATAGTAGTAGAACCTACAGGGGCGCCGTCCACGGTTAATTGCCCATTTCCATCGACCAAAACTCGCATGTGAGTTCCTGTTTCCTCAAAGAACCATTCACTCGTATAGGAATGGTCATTAGGATTTTGAACCGCCAACAGTTTTATCCATCCTTTCAGGATGAGTGGATCCTCCAAGGATTTGATGGCAGTGACACCTACAGGATTAGACTTCAACTCCGTTAGCCAAGCGGATTCCGGGACAAGGATGAACGTATGACCATCGAATAGATAGAGTCTGTGCTGTTCCATGCTTACAGGTCTCCCTTCACTTTTGGAGAATGATTATAAACATTTTAAGAGTTGTCCTCTAGCGTCAGCGTGTATATCGCCTTAAAAGGCGGTGAGCTGCTCGATCGCGCATTATTTTGCTGTAACTTCTTCCCATGATCCCATCGACAACTTCGTCTACGATGGAGCCAGCCAAAAGTTCGCCGACCCATCGTTCGCCCTCAAAAAACATCTTTAGTTCCTGCAGGCAGACTTGGGCGATCAACTCCTCAGTTAATACCTGAATTACAATCTTTCGGAATTTTTCCTGGGTTGTCGGAAAGTGGAATGCAACTGCGGAACATACTTGATCCAGATAAACCTCAATAATCAAGTCTTTCTCTTTGAGACTATAGCTGACGGCATGAATTAGTTGGTCCGGTTGGGGAACGATGTTATTTTCTTGAAGAAAATGTTTTCGCCCGAGGTCTACTAATCGCTTATCTTTCCTGTCTTGAACGTCTTCGAAGATTTCAACGTATGTGTCTACGGTCATTGGCATCAGATGTTCTTCTGGTGGAACCTCTATTTGGATTTTTCGATAAGAAGTCAAAACACTCATCGCAGAGGGGGCCTATCAAAGTTTTTCCGGCATAGAACCAAAATTTACCCTTAATCTCTCTCTTACAGCGGACGCATTTCATTGAAGATTACCAGTGAAGCAGACTTAAAACGTAGGCCGTGATCGTAGCAGAAAGGATTGCCACTATAATCGGTTTCAGAAAATCCCAAACAGTGCTCTGAGTCCGCATTTTATTTTTCATCTCACTGATTTCCTTCACTAAACCACTCTGCAGATCTTCGCCGATCAACGCCTTTTTTATGGACTGAATATCGCTGCTCAGGGAAGTAATCTCCTTTGAAATGGCTGCATGTTTTTCTTCACAAACTGCCGTTGGCACAAAAGGATTTTTTTCAGTCCGTTTTCTTGAATTCTTTGACATGGAAGTGCACCGCTTTTGATCGTAGAAGGGGGTCAATAATTTTAAGGGTTGTGTTATACCGTAACTATGGAAGTTGAAAGTCATTTCCGCGTTGAAGTTTGACGAAAACATCCTCGCCCATTTTTTGTGGTTGCAGATCCCCTATATCGACAGAAACATGGCCGCAGATTGTGCATTGATATTCCGTGGAACTTGGCAATGGATTGGCGCCAGGAGAAGGACTTTCATCCCTGCCTGTTAAATCAACTACTCGATCCGCCAGAGGTTTCGCACTGGGAATAAAAAATGGGGTGCTTTTATGGAGGGTTATTCTGCTGCATTGCTCGCAGTAACGTTCCACTTCAGACATCTCGGTCCTCTTCGATTTGCGAACCTAGTTTCGCAATTTAAGGATTGGCGGCTCCCGGTTTGAGTCGAAACTCAACCTGCCGTGCCGCCATCCTGGGCGACGCGCATGGGGTCGACATCGCCAAAAGCGGTATTCTGTTCAAAACCCATATAAGGATTGTGCATGCACTAAGGAATTATGAAAGAAGAACAAAAAGAGGAGAAGTCAAAGAAACCTCAGATTCCTTCACCGACGCCTAATGTGGCTATTTTTGCCAGAAATGACAACTTTTTGGAACCAATCTTAAATGAACTTTCCCACCGCACCTGTGTTGTTAGAAGGGAAGTCCGAACAGATAGCGAGACTTTCAATATCATAGAGATGCATGAATTAATGGAATGGGCCGATTGTGCTTTCTTCGATTTCTGTTTTGAACCTTTGCCCATGGCCAGTCAATTATTAACAACGCCTCGCATAACCGCAAGACTTCATGGACTTGAAGTTTACTCTCCAAGCATGAAAGTAATCAATTGGGGTAAGGTTCATCTTATTTGTTCCCCGCCCCAACATTTAAGATTCAAACGAGAAGTTGCATCATACTTAGCGGCGAAATCTTTGCCAGGTCCTATTGCAGACTATGAAATTAACATCGGCGTGCCCACGGAACCCACTCGCAAACCAAAAGAAGTTTTTGGTCACAACATCGGAATAATCGCTTACACTCCTTTACCGCGAAAACGAATCTACACCACAATTGAAAGTTTTTATGATCTGCTTCAACATTCTAAGGAAAAATGGATCCTTCACATCCGAGGTGCCACAACCACCGGCTATCGGGATCAAGAGGCCTATGAATATCTAAAGTTCACTACCGAACTTCTTACAACCGTCAAGGATCTTGGCCTTCCGTTCGATTCGGTGGTTTTCCACGAATTCCTTGAAAAAGAAAAATACCAGGCCTTCCTCGCAAACATGGACATCATCGTTAGCAACTCCATGCAGGAAGGATACCATCAATCAATCTTTGAGGCCATGAGTTATGGCGCCTATCCTCTAGTGCACAGATGGTTTGGAGCCGAAACCTTATATGAAAACGAGAATCTCTTCCTAACTCAAAGGGAACTTGTCGACAAGATTCTTGAATGGGACAAACTATCCCTGGAACAGAAACAGGCAAAATCTTTACACGTGCAAAAACTCGTTAGAAAGGACCACGACCAGGAGAAATGTGCGAAGCAAATTGTCAACATAATTCTGAAAGAGGAATGAACATGACTGGCGAATTGAAACGTCGTCTCATTGAATTGATGGAAGAAGGGAACTTTGAATACATTGGAGCTGCCGAAAGCATCATTGACGAATGTTGCAAAGAATTCCCATTGCCCTTCGATGTTCTAGCATCTATGGGAAAAACAATTTGGGATTCACCAGACACTCAATGGAAAAAAGAAACTATGGAATGGTTTGTGAAATGGTTAACTGGCGCAAAAAATGACAAAGATTTTCTCTGTCTTGACTGCGATAATCGCCTGCTTCCGGTATGGAGATTCTGTCCTAAATGCGGCAAGGAGACAGGAAGATGAGTTTGAAAGAAGGATTGCCTCCGGGAAAACAGGGGCAAGAAATTGATATCGTGATCGCTCATTGGTGTCTCTTCGCCCCTGGGCGCAGCGGGATGTATGAAACAGTTAAAGAGATCATCATGGAAGAGAATAAAATAAACGGCGTCCTAGCTGGTCTAGTAAATCCCGAAGATGAGAAAGGCGGAAAATCAGACGGATGGATCACAACCCAAAGTCACGGCTGGGCCATAGAAAACGCCACCATTCACGTCAGTCACTATTTTATGACAGGATATTCCACCATGCAGCGTCCCCGCGTCATGCTTATCCATGGAACTCCCGAGGCCTGCTATGAAGCAGAAAAGGAAAGCGGAAGTTTCTCTTCGGTAGTCGGTGCTCTTCAGAACTTAGATGCTTCCATTGTGATGAATAAACGTCAATATGCCTTCTGGAAACCCTTCGATCATCGTGGCATTCTCTATTACATAGACAAAGGGATTGATCTCACCCGATACACGCCGAA
>Ga0315312_1001368_pt1 | contig 19275 bp, 18 predicted proteins | sample TDP7_MG_FD_203629 | JGI IMG/M metagenome (GOLD analysis project Ga0315312, IMG submission 203629) | Freshwater sediment microbial communities from Lake Towuti, South Sulawesi, Indonesia - TDP7 | ecosystem: Environmental > Aquatic > Freshwater > Lake > Sediment | place: Indonesia: South Sulawesi... | reverse complement strand
GCGTATATCCGACTCCTTGTAACTAGAGGCTTCGGCGACATTGGCGTTGACCCTCGAAAATGCCCGAGAGCGAGTATAATCATAATCGCTGAGCCTCTTCCGCCGACTTTCGGAGTTGAAGCTCAAGAGAAAGGGATAAGCGCGGTCATCACTTGGATGAGAAGAGATCGTGTAGACGCTACATCTCATGAAATCAAGTCCTTGAACTATTTGAATAGTATGCTTGCGAAATTAGAGGCGTTCGACGCAGGTGCAGACGAAGCCATACTCTTAGATGCTAGGGGGTTCGTTTCCGAAGCGCCTACATGCAATCTATTCATCGTCAAGAATGATGAGGTTGCGACTCCTCCTCCAACTGCCGGAATTCTCTGTGGCATAACTAGAAACACGGTTATGGAGATCGCGCCGAAACTTGGTCTCCGTGTAACAGAGAGGGACATCACCCCCTCAGAGTTGATAAGTGCTGATGAAGTCTTTTTAACCGGAACGTATGCCGAGATCGTGCCGGTGACGAAGATAAATCAGAGAATCATAGGAGATGGAAAAGTCGGAGCTGTTACTCGAAGGATCGCTGAGGAGTTCAAATTGGTGACACGGGACCCGAAGCAGGGAGTCCAAATATACCTGTAGAATACTATTCTTAATGATGCTCAGATAGTGTCGCGTTGACTTAGATTGGCATTCGCAATTGATGAAGTCTGAACTATGAATACAGGCTATTTAAGGCGGAAGATTGTTGAATTTATCTCCTTGGAAACCAATGTCCTAGTGCTGAGTCTTACAGGGTTTCTACTGAACTTCGCCGCTCAAACGTTCCAGCCTTTTACATCTCTTTATTTGATGGCGCTCGGTGCAGATATCGGTCATGTGGGATTAGCCTTTGCTTTTCTATCTTTCGCTGTAGCAATAGTGACCCTCCCCGGCGGAATGATTGCTGATCGCTTCGGGAGAAAGATGTTGATAGTCGTGGGTAATTTCACAGGGTTTCTCTGCTACTTCTTGCTGGTACTGATAGGTTCATGGCAGCTGGCGGTCATCGTACTGTTCATTCAGTCTTTGATGTCTACTTTCTACCAACCTGCGTATACAGCTATCATAGCGGAATCAGTTCCAGATGAGGAGAGGGGAAACGCTTTCGGAACGTTCTTCTTCATAGTGTCCATCGGCTTCTTCGTAGGCCCAATGATAGGCGGCTATCTCTACAGCTTCGGCGGATTCTCCACAATTCTCTACGGCGCCGGATTCTTAGGGGTGAGCGGTTCCCTGATAAGGTTGGTTTGGATTCGGGAAACTCTTACCGCCAAGCGGAGAAAGACTGTTGCCCCTGTCAGGATCGAAAGATCTTGGCGTGGTTTGCCACATTTTGGTCGAGATCTGAAGTTTCTAACAGTCGTGTCATCGATGGTCGGATTCATCTACGGGGTGATGTTCCCCTATGTTCCAGTCTACGCGACAGAGATCTTAAAGATCTCAAAGTTTGAGTTGGGACTGATGTTCTCTGTGAGTTCATTTGCGCAGTTCATGATAAGTTTGCCAGCTGGAAAGATCATTAGAAGGGTTGGAACTAGGACGCTGATGACGCTAGCCATTATCTGTTCATCAGCCTTGATAATTCCGTGGATATATTCACCCAGCATCCTCTTTGCGGTCTGCATCTACACTCTTACAGGAGTCTTCACGCAGCTCTTCACTATAGCGAACCAAACGCTAACTTCCAATTTGACATCGATAGAGAGCAGGGCTTCCGCAATTGGACTAATAACTACTGTTTCAGGATTGATAGGCGCGATCTCGCCCTACCTTGGAGGTCTAATTTGGATTAGAATTGACCCACAATCAGTTTTCTTCGTGGTTACAGTAGTTGGGCTATTGACTTCTATCCCGCTAATAGCGATAAAGGAAAGGATGCTCGTTGAGAAAGATACAAGCAGCCGCTCTGAAGCCCATAGTTGAGAGGAAGAGCATAAGAAAGTTTGAGCGAAAACCAATTCCAAAGAGAATTCTTGAGAAACTGGTTGAAGCAGGACAGAGAGCTCCGTCGAACTGTGGAGTCCAACCTTACAGCCTCATCGTTGTAGATGATGATGAAAAGCGTGAGCTTATCTTCGATGCTATAGGTCGACAAGGATGCATGGAGGAAGCCCAGGTTTGGATCATCATTTGCTGCGACTGGGCACGCCCACTCAAGCTATTTGAAATGTTAGAAGTCGATACAGAGCTCGGTCAGACCTATAGACTGGTTCTCGGAATTATTGACGCCACATTAGTCGCAATGAACCTTGTGACCGCCGCTGAGATAATGGGTTTAGGTTCTGTATTCGTCGGGTCCGTCTGGAAGTCTCCTCGAAGGATAGCTGAAATCCTTGAGCTTCCAGCCAATGTGTTACCAATTCTACTTCTTTGTATCGGATATCCATCTGAGAGCCCTCCGAAGAGACCGCGATGGCCTCTCAAGGCTGTTATGCATGAGGGCAGGTACATTGTGCCTGATGAAAGAATGATGCGCAACTACTATAGAGAGGCGAACAAGGCTCTGCTTGAAATGAACTATTTCAAGAAAGGCGTACACAGTTGGGCAGAGCATTGGAGTAGGAAGTTCAATAAGAAAGATATGGTGCTATACGAGAAAAAACTCAGAGAAGAGCTAAAGAAGATGGGTTTTCTGCCCTAGGGAGTCCTTTAGCTATGTCTTCTAGACAAGTCAAGGCTGTGATCTTCGACCTTGATGAGACTTTGATCGACTCTAAGAAAGGCACCTACGAGGCCGACAAGAAGATAACTCAAATGATTAATGAGCACCTCAAAGATAGGAAGTTGAATTTGACGGAGTCTCAGATACTAAAGGAAGTCCGCAGTTTCGATGACAGGATGAATCGTGAAGTCAAGTACGATCGGGACAAATGGTGGCAGATCATTGTAAACAATCTTGGAGTGAACATGACTCTCTCAAAGGCTTTCATAAGGAAATTGACGATTGCGTATTGGCATGCGTATGCGAGATCAAGCAGACCGTATAGAGATACATTGAGTACGCTACGCTATTTGAAGAAGAAGGGGCTCCTTCTAGGGCTGCTCACAGATACAGATGTTCTAAAGGGTATGAAAAAGGGGAGAATCAGCGAACTACCGTTCAGACATTTCTTTGATGCAATCGTGATCGCAGGAGAAGATACAGCGAAGACGAAGCCAAGCCCAGAACCATATGAATTGGTCGCGAGGAAACTTGGAGTAACCGCTAGCGAATGCGTCTTCGTTGGAGACAGGCCCTTTACCGATATCAAAGGTGCGAAGACTGCTGGAATGAAAACAGTGCTCGTTTGCAGAAGAGACTGGCGATTTGACGTAAAAGCAGATTGGACTATCAAGTCGCTATCTGAACTTCGTCGAATACTCTAGCCATGCTAGGATGCTACAGCTGCTCTCCTCTCTTCCTCTAGACGCCCCTTGATCCTCTTCAATCTGAAGAAGTCTTCTCTTTCTCTTTCTTGGAGATGCATCTCGATGTACCTGATGGTGTTGAGCATTCTGGGTATTATTATGAATTCCAGGCAGTTTACTCTCCGTTTCGTAGAGGCTATCGCTTCCGCCAATTTGATTATAGCTGCTTGTGAGCTTGACAGTTCAGCCACAGCTTTCACAGCGTCGACCATCTTCGTGGTCGCTTCATCGAGTTTCGCTGAGGTTTCAAGCATGTTGTATGGAACCCCGTCGATCGCTTCCACATTAATCTGGACGAATGGGATCGCTACGCCTATCACGTTTCTAGACTTTGTGTCGAGTAAAAAACGATCATCCACTCCCAAAGATGCTTCCTCCAACTTCTTGAATCCCAGCGAGACTTGGGACTCTGAAAATCGTGAGTATGCGTCAGAGAGAAGTTGTTGAGAACGCAACCGCAGAGCGGAGATCTCACGGACGAATTGGAAGAACTCTATCATAAGGGCGTCCAGCTTCTCCCTGAGCAGGTCTCCGCCCCTTTCAGCTATCTGCCTCCGCTTCCTTAAGGCGAGCAGCTCCATCCTCGTGGGATGGATCCCCGTTAGAATCTGAGACATTACGCTGTAGCCTTCAGCCTATACTTAGGATGATACTTCTTGATCGTTGATGGATCTATACGTTTCAACTCGGTTTCAGGAAGCATCGATAAGAGTTCCCAGCCCAGGTCTAGTGTTTTATCTATATCCCTATTCTCATAGACCCCTTGATTGATGAAACGCCTCTCAAAAACGTCCGCAAAGTTCAGGTAGAGCTTGTCCCTAGATGAAAGAGCCTCTTCACCTACCACTGCCACTAGATCTCTGAAACTCCGGCCTTCAGCATAAGCGTAATAGAGCTGGTCTGAAACCTCTCGGTGATCCTCCCTTGTTCTCCCCTTCCCAATCCCTTCTCTCATCAATCTCGAGAGCGATGGAGAAACATCGAGAGGCGGGTATATGCCTTTCCTATGCAACCCTCTATCGACGATTATCTGGCCTTCAGTAATATAGCCACTCAAGTCTGCGATAGGGTGAGTTATATCATCATGCGGCATAGTGAGAATGGGCATCTGTGTTATAGATCCCTTTCCGCCATGAGTGCGGCCAGCCCTCTCGTAGATCGTAGCTAAATCTGTATACATATAACCTGGGTATCCTCTCCTCCCCGGAACCTCTTCTCGCGCTGCAGAGATCTCTCTAAGCGCCTCCGCGTAGTTTGTCATATCTGTCAAGATTACCAAGACGTGCATGCCCATCTTAGTCGCGAAGAATTCTGCAGCGGTCAATGCGAGTCGCGGGGTTAAGATACGTTCTATAGCAGGGTCATCTGCTAGATTGACGAACATTGTAACATGTTCGAACGCTCCTTGCTTCTCAAAGTCCTCTCTGAAGAACCGCGCCTCGTCTGCGGTTATGCCCATCGCCGCAAAGACCGTCGTGAAAGGTTCTTCTGTACCCCTGACTTTGGCTTGTCTAGCGATTTGCGCTGCTGTAATATTGTGAGGTAAGCCTGACCCCGAGAAGAGAGGGAGCTTCTGTCCTCTAACAAGCGTATTCATCCCATCTATAGCCGAAATTCCTGTTTGAATGAACTCTCGAGGGTAGGCTCTAGCGTAAGGATTTATTGGAGCCCCATGCACATCCCAGTAGTCTTCAGGTATTATCCTAGGTCCACCGTCGACAGGTCTCCCACTACCGTCCAGTATCCTACCTAGCATATCTGAGGAAACTGGCAGTTTGATCGTTTCGCCGCTGAATTTTACCGTCGTGCGAGAGATGTCAAGTCCAGAGGTCCCCTCGAAGACTTGTACAACGGCTACATTTTCGCTTACTTCCAAGACCTGTCCACGCCTCTCCTCTCCTCTAGGTGTAGAAACCCTCACAAGCTCCCCGTATCCGACCCCTCTTACATGTTCAACGAAGAGAAGGGGGCCTGAGATCTCGCGGATGGTCGAGTATTCTCTTCCTAATGTTGACATCTCATTCGCCACCTGCCCCAAGAAACTCTGTGACAAGCTGATTGAATTGAGAGTCGATCTTCACGCCCATGTCTTCAGCGATCTTATCGAACTCCTTCGGCGGATGAATCTTCATTCTGGCTACGTCTTCCTTCACAGGCAGCTCCAATATCCGTGGAAGCGGCACTCCACGTTCCACTGCGGTTTTCATTCGATCATGAAACTTCATTATCAGCTTGATCATATTGAAAGTCTTCATCGTTGAGCAGTAGCTGTCGACCGGGTGTACCGCACTTTGCATTAGGAAGTCCTCCTTGATCATTCGAGCGGCCTCAAGGACGACCCTCTGGCTTTCTGAGAGAGCATCAGGACCGACGAGCATAACTATCTCTCTCAACTCTTCGTCCCTCTGAAGAAGGTACATAGCGTCACGCCTCAAGTCGATCCACTCGCTTCCACCCTCCCTCCTGAACCATTCTTCAAGAGAATCGACGTAGAGAGAGTAACTTGTCAACCAGCTTATCGCAGGGAAGTGCCTCCTTTGGGCCAGCGCCGTTTCAAGAGCCCAGAAGACCTTCACAATTCGAAGCGTGTTCTGCGTAACAGGCTCAGAGAAGTCAGCGCCTGGTGGTGAGACCGCTCCGCAGACCGATATCGACCCAAGTTTAGATTCGCTTCCTAGAACCTCGACTCTTCCTGCTCTCTCATAAAATTCAGCCAGTTTCGACGCCAAGTAGGCTGGATACCCCTCCTCCCCAGGCATCTCTTCAAGCCTACCGGATATTTCACGTAGCGCTTCTGCCCATCTTGACGTAGAGTCAGCCATCAAGGCTACATCGTAGCCCATATCTCTGAAATACTCAGCTATCGTTATGCCCGTGTAGACGCTTGCCTCACGAGCTGCAATAGGCATATTCGAAGTATTCGCAACAAGTGTAGTGCGAGACATCAATGGTTGCCCAGTTCTAGGATCTTGAAGCTTTGGAAATGCCTCAAGAACCTCAGCCATCTCATTCCCCCTCTCGCCACAACCGACGTAAACAATAACCTCAGCATCAGCCCACTTCGCAAGCTGGTGCTGCATAACAGTTTTACCTGTACCAAAGCCTCCTGGAATTGCTGCTGTTCCTCCTTTTGCGACAGGGAAGAAGAAGTCCATTATCCTTTGGCCTGTGATGAGCGGCGTGTCTGCTGGAACCTTCCTTTTGAATGGTCTAGCTCTTCTTACAGGCCATGTGTGCATCAATTGCAGCTTGACTGCTTCTCGTCCCGTTTCGAGTTCAGCTATGTCTTCTGTGACTGTGTACTCTCCTTCATCGACTATCGATTTGATCTTGCCTGAGAGCTCTGGAGGAACTAGCACTCTATGAGTTACAAGCACTGTTTCCGGTACGATGCCCAGTACGTCTCCTCCTGCGACCTTTTCTCCTTGTTTTACTTTCGGCGTGAAGTGCCATTTCTTCTTCCGGTCTACTGCCGGTGCTGTGACCCCTCTTCTAACGAATGCTCCCACTGTCTCTCTCAAGACAGGTAGCGGCCTCTGTATTCCATCGTATATTTGACTGATAACCCCTGGACCCAGTTCGACTGAGAGTGGTTTCCCAGTTCTCTCGACTTTCTCCCCGGGCTTGATTCCTACAGTTTCCTCGTAGACCTGTATTGTAGCCTTGTCCTCTTCAACTCTTATTATTTCTCCAATAAGACCTGTTTCACCAACCTTTACGAGTTCATACATTTGTGCGCCTAGCATATTCTTAGCTACAACTACGGGTCCCGCTATCCTTTCAACCACTCCCTGCTTGTACATGATTCAGTTTCACCATTACCGAGTGATTCGTTCGCGATTTCCGTTGAGAGGACTCTAGATTAAGATTATGGTTTGAAATTAAAAGTTTCCCCGTTCAGATTGTGCCTCTTCTCGCCATCGTTCTCGTAAGCGGTATCACGCATGCTAAAGCGACAATAGCGGTTATTATGTACGGTGCAGTTGGGCCTAAGGTTTCAGCTACTGCTCCTCCCATAAGAGGACCCAGCGCCCACCCCAAGCCGAAGAAGCACTCTGTCGCTCCTATAGCTGCACCCGTGTTCTCTTTCGTCGCCATTTTGCTGGTGACCGAGATTGAGAGCGGCCCCAATATCCCCACGCCTACACCCAAGAACACCACGACTATAAGGATCTCAGTAAACTTTGTTGCTGTCGATGTCGCGAACAGCGATACGGCTAAGATTACTAGCCCTATGATCATCGATAGGTTCTCTCCGATCCGGGTTGCATAGGACGTTTGCGAGAAAGTAATCGCTCTCGTCAAGCCTAGCGCAGCGAATATTACTCCTATTTGGAACGGATCTATTCCTAGGTTGTTTAGATGAGCTGGAAAAATGTTAAAGACTACGGCTAGGGCCGCGCTTAGAGCTACAGCCACTAAAAAGACTGGCACGAGTATCGTCATGCTATTGGATTTGCCTCTCGATAGATCTCCCTGTATTTTTGCATCTCTCACAGTCCTAAGCCCGTAGACCGCAAAGATAGTGGCCGCTATGCCTACCACTAGCGAGGTCAAGAATAATATCGTGAAGCTCGCTGTTTGCACTATCCACCCACCGATGGGAGGAGCAGCCAGCATCCCTAGAGCCCATGAAAAGGTGAAGTATCCGACACTTCTTGTTCTCTCTGCTGACGTTGTTAGGTCTGAGATTAGTGCTTCTGCAGATGGCCATATGAACGAGTAGGCTATCCCGCTGAACGCTCTCACCAAAACTACTTGTTGCACATTGTTCGTGAATATGAAGAGCGCCGAGGTTGCGGCAATCAACGCTAATCCCGTATAGTAGAATCCCTTTCTCCCGTATCTATCAGAGAGGGTTCCTGCTATGAATGGCAGGATCATGTACGGCGCTCCACCAGCCGCTCCGATAATACCGATGTCTAGATATGTCGCGCCCAGTTTCTGTGCGTAAATTGGGAGCAGAGGGGTCCATAAGCTGATGCTTAGGGCGGCTGTGAAGATTGACAGGTTGAGATACAGTAGCCGTTTCTTCACATGCGGTTCCAATCGATGTTCCTTCTTCAGATCTTAGTCAGGCTCTTCCTCGGCTCTCATATGGAGTTTCAGTAGAGCTTGTTAGCTATTCAATCCTCATATAAGAGCCTTCAAACCTTTACCTCTTCTAAACTCGCCCATACAGATTTGGAAACGCTTAATCCAGCAGTAATCAATAAAAGTTCTTCGAGACGTGCGATGGCCGGCTTATACGACTTGATTATTGTCGGCGCTGGGCCCGCGGGGATTACTGCTGGAATTTATGCTGCACGCAAGAAGCTGAGGACGCTTGTAGTCTCTAAGGATGTCGGCGGTCAGGCCGCCTTGAGCGGCGCTGTTGAGAATTACACCGGCTACCAGTATATTTCAGGTTTTGAGTTAGCCCGGAAGTTTGAGGAACACGTGAAAGAGTTTGAGTTGGAGTTTCATGAGAGGGAGGAAGTGACTGGGATAGGGAAGATCGATGATACATTTAGGGTTTCAACGGATCAAGGAACATACGAGGGGAAAACCGTCATCGTTGCTTCTGGCGCCAAGCCTAAGCAGCTTAGGATACCGGGAGAGAAGGAGTTCAAGAACAGAGGAGTTACTTACTGCGCCACTTGCGACGGCCCACTCTTCGCTGGAAAGGATGTCGCTGTGATAGGTGGAGGAAACTCCGCTATGGATGCTACTCTCCAACTGCTCAGTATAGCGCGCAAGATCTACTTGATCACGATTAACCCTGAACTCGAAGGAGATCAGATAATGAAGGAGAAGGTTTTGCAAGCGAAGAACGTTGAGGTGTGGACGAATACTAAGACGCTTGAGATTCTTGGAGACAAAATGGTCACAGCCATACGTGTCATGAGGATGAATGAGGCGACGCTGAATGTGCAAGGCGTCTTCATCGAGATAGGTTATACACCCAACTCAGAGTTCATAGATATTGTCGAGAAGAATAATCTCAACGAGATTAAGGTCAATGCTCGATGCGAAACGAACGTTCCTGGCATATTCGCAGCTGGAGATGTGACCGATGTCCCTGAGAAACAGATAATTATTGCGGCAGGCGAGGGGTCCAAGGCCGCACTTTCGGTCTTCAGCTATCTTTCAAAAAAAGAGATAGCGGGCGAATCAACACTTTCACTTGTCTCTCCTCGTTAAATAGTCAGCAGCGAGTATGATCTCTTAAGTGTTCATCATGGCTCTGTCGCTTGAAGAGATCGATAGAAACATGGAAGACTTGGCGAAGTGCAAAGCACGAGTTGAGAAGTTACTCGAAGAACTCTACTCTCAACGTGAAGCTTATCGCCGCAGACGGATCTGAAAAGGTAAGTATACCTTTTTGACTTGCGTCTTTAGGTCTTTTTCTCTAGCCCGTATTTCGTGCAATACTGCTCGCCGTCATGGAGAAAACGGTGCCACCGCATTCACTGCATTCTGTGGGCCTTCGTGTCCTTCAAAAGTTGGCCAGCTAGAAGTTCTGACTTCGACCTGTCTTATCCATTCTTCAATCTCGTTTGGTATGCTTTCCAACGAGTCGAAGTGTAAGGGCTGCCTGCAATAGCGGGACTCAATGCTTCCGCGTCCTCTTTGCGATTAAAGGATAGGGGAGAAGTGGCTAGGCCGTCTATACTCATAGTTATACTCATGGTTATACTAAGGCCATGGTCTCATAGTCTTTGAGCCGGTCAACTCTTGAGCTGACCTCTGCGGGGCTTAGGTAACTATGGGTATAACTGTTAGTATAACTCTGCGAACTCGGCACAGTCGGAAAACGGGTTTGAAACAGTAGGCATACGCATAGCACGATTGCTTCATAGCGTGGGTCCGATCCTGTTTATTGCGAATTCATGGTGCCCGAGGCTCTCGGCTTTCGTCCTTTTGCCCGAAGCTGCCCTTATAATTTCATTGAAGATTCTTTTCCCGACTTGCTCGATCGTCTCTTTTCCATCGATTATGGTCCCAGCGTTCACGTCGATATTTTCTCTCATGGTTCGGTAGGTTCTTGGGTTTCCAGTTATCTTAATGACCGGCGCGATCACCGACCCTACAGGCGTTCCTTGCCCCGTGGTGAACGCTATCAACTGCGCTCCTCCAGCAATCATTCCCGTTATTGATTCTACGTCCTGCCCTGGAGTATCCATGATCACTAGGCCTTTCTTGCTGGGTTTCTCTCCGTATTCCAAAACCTCTTTGATTTGGGCCGTTCCAGCCTTGAAGATGCATCCTAGCGACTTCTCCTCGATCGTCGTTAGCCCTCCCTTTATGTTGCCTGGTGTTGGCTGTGCACCGATAAAGTCCACGCCCATCGCTTTGATCCTCTGCTCCATCCTCTTGACGATCTCGTAGATTCTGTTTCCGACACGGGGGGTTGACGCTCTCTTCACGATTATATGGTCCGCTCCGATCAGTTCAGTTGTCTCTGAAAGAATCGTTGTTCCGCCTTTCTCGATCATCATATCTGAAGCTACTCCGAGAGCTGGATTCGCAGCGATTCCAGATGTTACGTCCGATCCTCCGCATTCTAGGCCTACTACGAGTTCACTCACGTCGCATTGTTCTCTCTTCGTTTTGACCACAGAGTTCGCCATTCTCTTTGCGATAGCTACTCCTTTCTCTATAGTTCTTCGAGTGCCATGTTCGTCCTGTATATTCAGCATCTCCGTTGGCTTTCCTTGACGCTCGATTGCTTTGAGAATCTTCTCTGCGCCTATCGTTTCGCATCCAAGCCCAATGATAAGCGTAGCCGCTACATTCGGGTTACATCCTATGCCCGCCAGCGTCCTGAAGGTTTGTTCCATATCTTGGCCTATCTGCGCGCACCCATGTTGATGAGTGAACGTAGCCGCTCCCTTAACCCGAGCCGCTATTCTTGAAGCGGTTTCACACGCGCAGATCACCGTCGGGAGGATGAGAGTGTAATTCCGGATTCCGACAGATCCTTCCGGTCTTCTATAGCCTTGGAAATTCAACAGTTCTCCGCCTCCTATTGTTGCTGACCAGCCTTGCCTCGTACGCTCTCGAGGTTGTGGGTGTGGACATGCTGCCCCACTCTTATTGGTTTGATAGCTCTCCCTATAATTTCCCCGTACCTGTAGACCGGGTGACCTTCCTCTATGTTTTCTATCGCGAACTTGTGGGCGAATGGAATTTCTTGTTTTACGATTAGCTCTATATTCCGACCGCCAACTTTCACTCTCACTAGTGTGCCTGCTTCAATGTCGGTTAAAGCGATGGCTACGTTGTCTCGACTATGCAGTACCAAAGCTCTCCTTGTAGTTCGCATCCCTCACCATCTATCTCTGGCATCTTGAGCATTCCGGACAGAAAAGCGTGTCTTCAGGAATCCTTGCTGCGCAGAACCTGCAGTGGTGAAACTTTGACTTCTGTATCTTCTCCGCTATCTTCGCGTATTCTTTCGTCTTGGCGTATTCTTCAAGTTGCTGTATCCTCTTCGCAGTGAATGGGTGTAACGTCCAAAGTTGAACGAACTGTGAAACTGCGGTATCCTCGAGCTTCTTTTGTTCTTCCAAGATTTCTCTAATCGAGATGTCCTCCGGCAGATCGCGAATACCTAGAGCAAGTTTGACTTGAACTCTGCTTACTAGATTAGGATTGCCTGTGACGATTAGGCTAGATCTATCCGCCGTTATCTCGGAGTATCTATACCATGAACGTAGCATGAGGTCTATCGGAAGTGAAAGTATTGAGAGAGAGCCGAGCATCGTTATCCCCCTCGAGATTAGGTAGGCCAGTGTATGGTATGGTTGATGTTCATTCTTCACATGGCCCATCTCATGCCCCAGTACTGCTGCAAGCTCTCCGTCGGAGGAGCGCTCAACGAGCGTCGAGAAGAGGACGACTATCGGTTTGTCTCTCCTCCCAATTGTGAATGCGTTCATCTTCGGTGATTCCAAGATACATATTTCCGGCAGGCAGTCCAAAGCCAAGACTTTGGCACATGCCGTCGCGAGATTGTGGACCCTCGGATGGTTGCGCTGGTTTACCCATGTCCCTCCAGCCAGAAGTTTCACTCTCATCATCGGTTGCTGGATAAAATCTACTACCGGATTAATTATCGATGAGAGGGGCTCCGTCTCCTTCAAGTTGTCCAAAGCTTCTTTGTCTTCAGGGTAGACGAACTCTTCTGCCTTCAGCGGATACGGTAGGTTGGGATTGAGATTCGTTCTGCATTTCGAACAGAAGTCTTCCCAGTTCAGATTCTCGTACCCGCACTTTCTACATCTCATAGGCATGCTCCTATGTCTCAGCTGTTCTCTCTCACGTATATTGGTGATTTGAATCCGTGACTTAATGACGATGTCTATTCTATTAAGTCGGTTCTTTCTGATCCTCTTCTGGTTAACTAGTGTGGTCAAGACTTTGAAAAGGTTCTTCATGACCCTTAGAGGGAGGGCCAAGTGATAGCTCAGGCTCCCAAAAAAGACGGCAATTTCGATTTTCCAAAAAGACGTCTTTTCCTTAGCTTTGACCGGATGTGAATATCGCTCAACCGGATCCCAAATTGGGAAGCCGTTTCAACTATGATATATTACGGCTCTGAGATTCTATTCATGGCGGAATGTTATGCGGATCGCTGTAGGCTCAACGAACCCTGTGAAGATCGAGGCTGTTCGAAGGACCTTTTCGCGGATCTATAGTGAAGATAAAGTAGAGGTTTTCGGCGTTGAGGTTGATTCTAGGATTTCCATTCAACCATTCGGCGACGAGACGATAGAAGGGGCTGTGAACCGGGCGGAGGAAGCTATCCTCAAAGGAGGCGCGGATCTCGGTGTTGGAATTGAAGCTGGCTTATTCGAATTTCCTCGAACGACAACAGGATACGTGGATATTCAATGGTGCGCCATCATTGATCGTGAAGGAAGATTGACTATAGGCTGCAACTCTGGATTCGAGTATCCCCCGAAGGTTGTCTCCAAGGTTTTACGCGAGAACCGTGAGGTCGGCGAGGTCATGGATGAGTTGACTGGCATCAAGGATCTGGGGGAGAGTGTCGGTGCAATCGGAGTCTTATCGAAAGGACTCTTAGACAGAATTAGTCTAACTGAACAAGCCGTCTTAATGGCTATGATACCTAGATTGAATCTCGACCTCTATTTTGAATCTAAGTAGCATGCTTCATTTCAAGTTCCTTCAAAACTGGAATGTCTTGAAGCATCTTGTCGGTGACTTTCTTCCAGAATATTCCCTTCGGCCTAGGGTATGTCGTCTTCGTCTCAATAATCCTTTCGGGTGTAATTATGATGTCGATTGGTATGTCATGTTCCTCTGTGGGAATCTTCTCTAGGACTTGAACCTCATGGACAGTCGTTGCTATAGGCGTGTTCTCGTCGATCAGGTTCAATTCTCGCAGTATGCCGCATTCGATCTCACTGTATCCTCCGCCTTTTCCTATTCTTGCTCCGTCAAGCGAAACTGCAACTGACCCAACGACGATCAGATCGACCTTAGGAAGCTCAGTTAGATCGATTTGTCTTCCATACTTGAAAGCTCCTCTAATCGTAGAAGCATAACTTAAAGCCGACCTCGGAACAGACTTCGGGTCTAAGATTAGAAAACCTGACTTGAGCCGTGGAGCCGGAGTAACCAGCATCTTTCTATTAGAAAGGACGGATTCTCGGATGGGCTTTTGAGGGGAATCCGGATTGACTTTAATGACTCTAGCGTCCTGAAAGATCTGAAGCTCTTGAAGCCTACGCGCCGCTTCCTCTGCTCCTTCGAAGTTCGGAATCCTATCGAAGACAGGTCGAGGGAACCTGGCTATATTCCGTTCTTCCATGATTTTCCATATCTTTCTCCGTATCTCCTCTTTCAGTGAAACTACGTCTTCCACGGGAACATCAACTGGAGATTCTCGCTTAATCTAGGAAGAGACTGCATCTATGCTGGTCTTGAATCTAACTACTTAAACATAGTCGACGCGAAAACTATCCTACGAACACGAAGAAGAGTGCGAATGCTATAGTGTCATTCAAGGCATGAGCTACCACAACAGGTATGAGACTTTTCCTCCACTTGTAGATAACTCCATAGACAAACCCTAGTAAGATAGCTCCAGGTGTTCTGAACCACAGTTCTGGGTTGAAATGGGCGAAACCGAAGATGACCGCCCCCACTACTATCCCAACCATTGGGCCTTTCCATCTTGCGAAGGACCCTTGGACGAATCCTCTGAAGAAGATCTCCTCGCAAGGTCCAACCAGTATCCATGTAAGAGCAAGTAGGATCAGGAGATCGAGAGGGCTTGTTGCTGTGAGGGCTCTTAAAAACCATTCTGGAACTTCAATCGGTATAAACAGGTTCAGTATAACTGTGAAAACCGTCCCAGCCGCGTACCCAGCGACTCCCAAGAATAGACCTAACACTATGTTCGAGCGAAGCTTCACTGAGGATAAGCCTAGATCAGTGACTTTCATCTTGAAGACTTTGGTGACGAATAGGATTGTTAGGCCAAGGAACACCAGCTCGTTCACGATCAAGACTATCTTCGTCGTCTCTATTGTTGCTTGAAGAAGGTCGACATCGAAGGACTGAGAATATAGGACGACTATTGCTCCGTTGCTCATTATTATGATGAACATTCCCAGAATGAACACAGCGATAGAAATTATAGCGTCACGCGCTTCTCTTCTCATTCCTTGCAGACTCTTGGCTGTTGCAAGCCGCCTCTCCGCCTAATAAGACTTATCTACTTTAAGCTCTGCCAATCGATGGAAGCCATTTGCACATTACATGTGACTGGATGAACATTCTTGCTTGAACAAAGTTCATTCGTTCGCCAAGCGGGTCAAACGTTAAATCTATTCGTGCCCCGTTTACTACTCTAGGTGAAGGATATGAGTCGTGAGCAAATCTTAGTGGTTACATCTCCGACGCTTCCAGGCTATGAGATAATCCGTGTCTTAGGTCCTGTCTACGGCATAACTGTGAGGTCTAGAGGCGTGGGAGGCAGGTTCGTTGCAGGGATACAGACACTTACTGGCGGCGAGATCACAGCTTACACAAGCGAGTGTGAGAAGGCTAGAGCTGAGTCCCTACAGAGGATTATGGATAAGGCTAGGGAGGTTGGAGCGAACGCTGTGGTGAGCGCTGACTTTGAGACCAGCGATATTCTGCAAGGGATAGCAACTATCTTCGCTGCTTACGGTACAGCTGTCGTCGTTAAACCGACTGGACAAGCTGCTGTAGCTCCTCCGGTTGAGAATGTATGCCCTAACTGCAAAGCACCTGTTCCGTCGGGCTCCAGCTTCTGTCAAAGTTGTGGAACCAAACTGTGAGGCTCGAAGATCGATTGGCTTAGGTTCAAAACGGTTCCTACTGAGTAGACAGCGGAAATCATCCGACTCCAACGAAGAATGGTCTTGGGGGTATCGTTAGAGCATTGGATAAAGTAGCCGATGCTATGAGAAAGAGCTTAGTCTTAAGCTTCTCTAATCTCTTTATGACTTTCCTAAACGGTTACATACCTGAACGAATTTGACTTTTCTACCAATATGGCTCATCGACCGAGGAGGGGAGTGCCAGATTGAAGGTTTATGATCTCTTGATAGTTGGAGCTGGAACGGCTGGATGTATGGCTGCGAAGACTGCTGCTGAAAAGGGGCTGGATGTCTGCCTTATCGACTGCAAGCCAGAAGATAAGGTTGGGGATAAGGTCTGCGGCGACGCTGTTGGAAAGCACCATTTCGATAAACTTGGCCTCTCGTATCCCGCAGGGGAGGATTTTGAATGTACTATGCTTGGGATGGATGTCTATTCTCCCGATTTGAAGACGCGCTTTAGGATTGAAGGAAAGGGCATCTCAGGCTTCGGAATCAATAGGCACAAGTTTGGCCAGCGGCTCCTGAAGGAAGCGCTTGCAAAGGGCGTCGCTTTTCATGATTGTACTGTCGCGCTTGCGCCATTGATCGAGGGAGGATTTGTCAAAGGAGTCAAAGCACAGAACTCCAAAGAAGGCTGGAAGCAGGATATACATGGGAAAGTCACTATCGATGCGAGCGGTGTTTCAGGGATCGTCCGTCAGAATCTTCCTTCAGAATTTGGACTTGAAAGGAAAATCGACTCGAAAGATCTGAGTGCCCTTTATAGAGAGCTAAGGTCGAACGTTGAATCTGGCTCCGATTTTAGTGAGATCTATTTGAATCAACAGGTCGCGCCAGGCGGCTACTACTGGATCTTCTATAAAGGTGAGGGCAGAGCCAATGTCGGCGTCGGAGTTGAAATGAAGAAGAGCTACCTGAACCCTAAGGCGCAGCTATACCAGTACGTTCTTTCGAGAAGAGAGTTCAAGAACTCTAAGGTTATTCATGGCGGAGGAGGAATTGTCCCAACGAGAAGGCCTCTAGACTGCTTGGTCGCAAATGGCGTTATGCTTATTGGCGACGCGGCTTGCCTCGTCAACCCTATTTCCGGGGGAGGGATCGGTCCATCTATGCTGAGCGGTAGACTTGCTGCTGAAACTGCAGTCGAGGCCCTAGCTTCCGGCGACTTTAGCAGAGATGGCCTTTGGCAGTACAACATTGATTTCATGAAAGAATATGGAGGGAAGCAGGCTGGTTTGGATATCTTCCGTATTTTTCTCCAATCGATCGGCGATGATGAGTTGAATTATGGAATGAAGCACCAACTAGTGAAGCAGCAGGATGTTCTAAAAGCCAGCTTGACGGGGAGCCTGAAGCTCAGTATAACCGACAAGGCTGAGAGAGCTTTGAAAAACCTTGGGAAGTTAGGTTTCCTTATCCGATTGAGAAATACCGCCAAGAAGATGCGTGAAATGAAGAAAATGTACCTAGAGTATCCATCGCCGAAAGGCTTTGAACAATGGAAGATCAAGGTAGCTAAGATCTCCGAAGATTGAATCACCTCTGAACTTGCGTCGTACTGAATCAACCGGGTCGCACTATGCCATAGTTGGGCCTAAGGCTTCACGTGAAATTCACTGAACAGAAAAAGGGGTGGGAGAAAAAATCTTCAGAAGTTCTTGAAGTGGATCTTCACGGTATCCGTCTTCAAGAATTGCTTAAAAACTTCTAGAGCTTTCGCAGGATCGCTCTGTCGGCCACAAGTAGCGCAGTCGAACTCGACGAGTTTATATTTCTTCGATGAATGAATGGTGAGGTGACTTGTCGTAATGAGCGCATTCACGCTCACACCTCCACCCATAGCGTCCTCACTGATTCTGTAGTGCATCGGATTCTCACCCGATGTCACGGCAAGCCTCATATTTGCTCGCTCAATCGCCTTGAGAGAAGTCTCAACAAAACCTTTCTCATCGAGGAGGTTCCCATTGCAATTCGTGAACGTTGCGACTAAATGTTTGTACTTGTACGGTCGCTCATCCAACTTTGAATCTTCTTTTCCTCCAAACTTGAATCTTGATTTGATACGAACTTACATTTAGAGTTTATTCTTTTGCGCGAAATATTTCTCCGTGAATGGAATGGGAAAAATTTCTGACCATGGGCATGGAAATTTTGATAGATGACTTGAGCTGAGGACTTGAGAAGTTTCTTCGAAAAATATCTGCAGTCAGTCTGCATGGAAGGATAGACTTATAGGTTGGCCTTCGAGAAAATCGACGCTCTCGATGAAGTAATGTTTCACATGGAGCATGAAGTATGAAGCGTGGACTCGTCGACTGTCACGTTCACTCCGACTATTCTATCGATGCTACTGGGTCGATTGCAGAGTTTTGTGATAGAGCATTGAAGCTCGGCTTGCGTGAGATCTGTTTCACTCAGCACTATGATCTTGAGCCCTTGGAGAGAGCGCGAGTTAATGGAAGGCTTGTTCCAATGGATTCGGATTGGCTTGACTACTACTTGGATGATGTGGAGAAAGCAAGAGATGCATACAAAGGAACCGGCTTAAAGATAAAATTCGGAGTTGAAGTAGGCTGCAGTCGCCGATATCTGAAAGAGATCGAGCAGACATTGAAACAATATTCCTTCGACTACGTCATCGGGTCCATTCACTACCTTGATGAAACGAGGGTATCTGAAGCTACCGAAACTTGGCAACGATTTAGAGGATCGAACGCTAGAGAAGTCTGCAGAAAATATTATTCAGAGATGGAGCGCATCGTGAAGACAGGTCTATTCGACGCGATTGGGCATCTGGATATCTACAAGAAGTATGGCGCGAGATATTTCGGTGAAGACATCTTTCATGGCTATGAAGGGTTGGTTGAATCCGTCTTCGATTACATGGCTAGTAACAACGTTGGCCTAGAGATCAATTCGCAATTCTTCCGGAAAGGCCTTTCTGAGCCCTCACCTAGCGAAGAGATACTCAAGATAGCTAAGGAGAGAGGAATACGCGTCATTACTCTGGGCTCGGACTGCCACTCTGTTGCACAATTAGGTATGGACCTTGATAAGGCGGTTCAAGCGGTTCTGAAAGCTGGGTTTCAGCATATCTACACATTTACCCTAAGACAAAGCGAAGAGCTGAGGCTAGATCTAGCCTCGAGGTAAAGCTTGATACCGCATGGCATATGTCTCTCCTGCGGAACAGAAAACTCCCTTCCTTGATATTCTTTAGCTCGCGCGAGTACAATAGACATCTTCTAATTTAGGATAGATGTAATCGAAGAGTGAGTTAGGCACTTGAGGCATAAGGTCGGCGTGAAAGCTTTAGGGCTTCTATCAGGTGGCTTAGATAGTACGTTGGCGGTTAAGCTGATGCTGGAGCAGGGAGTTCAAGTAGAGACAGTCAATTTTTTCACGCCTTTCTGCCTCTGCGGCAGAAAAGGATGCGATGCCACTGATATTGCCTCGAAATTCCAAATTAGAT
>Ga0315312_1001367_pt1 | contig 19288 bp, 16 predicted proteins | sample TDP7_MG_FD_203629 | JGI IMG/M metagenome (GOLD analysis project Ga0315312, IMG submission 203629) | Freshwater sediment microbial communities from Lake Towuti, South Sulawesi, Indonesia - TDP7 | ecosystem: Environmental > Aquatic > Freshwater > Lake > Sediment | place: Indonesia: South Sulawesi... | reverse complement strand
AAGCGGAATTCGTCAGCCGTACCCCAGATATCTACGCCATCAGCGCCCATCGTGAAAGTGCCAGGAGGCGATTCTAAGAAGGCTACAGGATTACCTTTGAACCACAAAGTCAATACTTTAGCGCCTCTGATGGTCCAATCCTGCGGACTGGCAAAAGTGCGTTCAGCCTCCGAGTATGCCACACCAGCGGTGTTGTTGTAATCAAACGGCATCGATTGCTTGCCACTGTGAACGATGGCCCGCTCAGCAAAAGGAGGCGTAGCGTAACCTACCTGCGAGCCGTTTGCAGGAACGCCCCAGCCGTCTATCCAGGTATCGAATATCCTGTCAGGCTGAAAGTCGTTGTAGTCCTCAAAATCATCCACGACAAAATACCCCTGTGTTGTAAAGTCCCAGACATCGCCTTGCCAGGTGGCAGGCGTCTTTGCCTCATTGACCTCATCGACACGCCAGTAGTAAGCCTTGCCTAAATCAAGGGACAAGGGACCATATCTGGCCTGGGTCACGGTAGTAACAGGGGCAGTGCCGTCTATCACAGCCTGGCTGCTTTCACTGAAGTACACATTGTGCTTAGCCGCCTCTCTTCCCGCTCTGAAGCTTAGGGTCACATCAGCCGGCACGCTTATCGTTCCTAAAGGCACATCTGTTGCGCCGAAGGCTGGGTTAGGTTCTCTTGCAAGGACAGGTACGGAGAAGAAGCGAACCTCACTGAGACCGTATTGGGGCAGGATGCCGCCCCAGTTGCTGTTGGCAGTGAGCTTGACGTACTTTGCTACCACGCCACTAAGATCAATCGTCGTATTGTGGGCATAACCAGGCGTACCGGGCGCCCGGGCAAATTGGTGGATACCCAATGCAGCCCAGTTGGCACCATCGATTGAATATTCAATGGTAGCTTCCTTGATGCCGAAACCGACAACAGGCTCAATGGAGGTATTATAGTTCCAGACCCACATCTCGTGCAGTTTGTAGACCCGGTCAAACTCATACTGTATCCAGGTCGGCTGCGGTCCAGTCATACTGCTAAGCCATACGCCTGTTTCCACAGTTGAGTGCAGGTCAGAAGCATCCAGTCCTGAGCCATTAATGGTATTTTCAGGTTTTGTGTTTGCGTTGAACTGACTGGAAGCGGTGGCGATGATATTCGCCCCAGCAATTGGATAAGCGAACGGCTCAACCGTGAACTGCCAGACCTCACCTTGGTATACCGAAAAGTCTGGTGGGCCATTGACTTCGTCGACTCGCCAGTAGTACATCTTGCCAAAGTCAAGGCGTTGGGGCGGAGTATAGGTGTTAGCATCCTGGAGGATACCGCCGATGCCAGAGTTGACGTCGGTGAAGTTTTCACTGAAGAAGACTTTATGCCCATTGATCGGTGGTGTAAAGTCTCCTGGCGTCCAGGTAAGTGTCACATCTCTCGACACATCTGTTGCTTTATCAGCAGGACTCGGGTTAGAAGCCACACCTGGTGGTATACCTATCATGACCTGCTTAATCTCATCTACCGTCAGGGCCCGGTTATAAATCCGGACATCGTCAATCATACCATTGAAGAGGCAGCCGCCCCTGCTTCTTCTTCCGATAGTAACCGACGCTGTATTCTGTGGCATCTTTCCTGCATATGTCCACTCCTCCCCCAGTTGTCCATCAATGTAACACTTGAAAACCTTCCCATCGTAGGTTCCGGCAATATGGTGCCACTCGTTTACTGGCGGCGAACCAGGAGAGCAGGTGTCTCTGCCTGCGTTATCGTAAAACTGCCAAAAGATTACACCATTGGGAGTCTCCGTTAATTCATAAGGCAGGTCGTTTGCTGCCCATCCGCCTTTGCTGACAATTGCCATTTCCCCGCTGGCGTTTGCGCTCATATGGGTCCAGGCCGCAATTGTGATTTCATTAGTGATTGAAAGACTGGGGCTGTGAGGAACTTCCACGAAGTCACCGTTGCCGTCAAAAGCAAGTGCCCCACCTAACTTGCCAGCTACCCATCGTGGATTACCGTTAAGGGTGCCGTCATTCCCCTTGCTACTTGAGTCTTTTGCAACAGTGCCAGATGTCTCATCTAACCTCCACCAGCCGACAAGAGCAGGGTCAACACCCTTGGCTACGCTGCTGAGAACTAGGCCCAGCACCAAAACAAAAGATGCTAAATAATAGATGAATTTTTTACACATAATAGTCCTCCTTTCTCAAACATTGGTAATTGGTGAATTATTCAACCATTTAACCAATTCACAGTGTGCTTTGGCCACTCGGCAAAACACTAATAAAAAAGAGCAATTCGTCCTCAGTAATAAGACGTCTACGGAGAACAGATAAAAACTTCCTCCTCATCGAAAATCCCATACTCAATCAACACCATTTTTAAGACTTACTCTACCTCCTTCCTTCAATCAGCCTTTATCAGCTATTAATTATGATGTTAAGGCTTAGCCACATGCCTAAAAAGACGAAATCCACAGATTTCCTTTCTTTTATTTATATCAAATTATCTACCCGGCTTCAAGCAAAAACTCATGTCTTCTATCACCAGATAAAAACAAAGCAAGAAACTTCCAACAAACCGTAGAGCCGACTTTGCTTGCCCCTCACTAACTTCTCGATCCTGTATGCTTCTGCGACCCTTTGCCTTGCTTCAAATACTGTCTTATTGCATTACTGATTTCTCTGGGTAAAGGTCGGGTTCAGCAGGAAAAGTAAGGTCACGAACAGCTGCTCGAACCCCTCATCTGACACCGAGTCACAAGATTGTCACAGTGTCACCTTATCGACTTGGCAATAAAAAACCATCAACACCTAATCGCTGATGCCTTTTCACAGTCTGAGCATTTTTAGTTTTTATTTTTTTTTGTCTTTATCTTGGTTGCTTTTTTCTCTGTATTTTTTTCTACACACAACATTTCGTTATGGGGTCAAAAAAAGGAAAACTTCCAGCAACCAATAGCCCTGCTTCTGCTTGCCTTATCCCAGCTTCTAAATTAATTTTGTTGCATTACTGAATTATCTGGAATATGTATGGTTTCAGCAGGGAAAGAGAGGTCACGAATGAGGACAACGTCTTTGAGAGAAGCGACACGATTATTGCAGTGTCGCTGTATTGAGTCACCAACAAATAAAAATCGTCAACGCCCGAACGCCGACGGCTTTGCAATAGCTTAGATTTTAGTTTCTTATTTCTCTTTCTTCTTTGCCTTTTTCTTGGTATTTTTATTGCCCACACAACATTTCGTCATGGCGTCAAAAAGAAAAGCAAGAGACTTCCAGCAATCAATAGCCCCAGCTTATGTTTCCTTTAACTCCGCTTTTAAAATATCTTTGGTATGCTACCGATATGTTTAGGTAAAGTCAGGGTATTCAGCAGGAAAATTGATTTTATGAATGGCTGTCTGGACCCTTCTCTCTTGAAGTTCGAGTGACAAAATTATCGCAGTGTCGCTCTACCAACTTGCCAGCAAAAAATCATCAACACTCAAACACTAACGGCTTTTTAATAATTCAAGATTGTTAGATTTTATTTCTTTTTCTTTGCTGTTTTTTTCTTGTTTTTTTATTCTGCACACAAGATATCGTCATAGCGTCAAAAAAGAAGCTTCCAGCAATCATTAGCCCCGCTTCTGCTACCTCAACCCTTCTTTATTGTTGTCTTATTGCATTACTGATTACACTGGATAAAGCCAGGGCATTCAGCACAGAAAGCGATTTTATGAACGGCCGGTGAGGATAGTTTCTATTTGCTGTTGGATTGACGGCGAGATTAACGCAGACTTGTACATTTTTTTGAAACCTTTTTTAAAGGACAAAGCGTTAGAAAGTTAATTGAGGTTCCTTTTCATGCAATCGCTTTTTTTCTTTTCAGCTGCCAGCGATACTTTTAGCTGTTGAGAAACGTTCGTCTACAAGCTTGCGGAGCTCACTACAAAAGTCCTTATTTACTTTCTTGAGAAGGTCTAAGAAAATTTGCGGAGATAGACTCGTAAAGTCGTCCATCCTGAAAACGCTTTTTTGTATAGCTAACTTATTTGCTAACACCTGCTTATCAAGCATTTCACAGAGTTTGCTGCCAGCTTCCGGACTCGCTTTGTATATCTGCCAAATGCAACCCGCTGCGTCCGGAGGGTGTTTTTCTTGGCTTAATCTATTTGCAAACTCAGGACAAACCAATATGTTGCAGAGTTGTTTCCATTTTTTTAGACTTGCCCTGCAAATGGCGTCAATGCATGATCTAAGGTCACTAATGTCTACGTGAATCAGATTATGAGCCAACTCCTTGATATCTAAGCTATTCCAAAGTCTATTGTCAATTAATGGATTCACTGTTTGAATACTTGCGATATACGTAGCAGCGTCACACATTTCGTGGTGTTGTAATTCTTTTTCCAGCTGTTGCATATCCAGCAAATAGCAAAGTTTCCGTGCTGCCCATGAGCATTCTAAATCCAAATCAAGGAGAGCAAACGCTGCTCCAATAGGATCTTTTGGTCGGCTCAGGCTATTTGCCAATCTTTGAATATCCAACAGTCTCCAAAGTTTCCAACCTATGCCTTTGTCGGCCTCAAAAATATTAGCAATGTTTTTGATAATTTCTGCAATTTCCTCTGTTGCAGCTAACTTGGTAACTAATTGCGTATGGTCTAATATATTCCAAAAGCGCTCTCCACACTGCTTGTTAGCAGAAGTAATAGCTGAAAGATAATCACACATATCTTTAGCTGTACGTTCCTGCATTCTATCCGCTAATTCTTTAAGATTTATAGCTTCACAAAGTTGTGTGCCTATCTCCTTACACTCTGTACCGATACACTCAATGCACCAAGATACATTTTCTACGTCATCAGCCATAGATAACTTATCAGCAAGCTTCCTCTGGTTGAGAAGTTGCCACAATTCCTTACCAGCTTTTTTATCACAGCTGTAAATATCACAGAGGCAGAACGTCACGCCCATCAAATTGTCTTCCTTATCCATTTTCTTTGCCAGAGTTTTCAACAGCTGACTGTTCCTCAGACATTTACGACCAAGCCGATCGTATTTTGCTGCATGGTCAGCCCAATAAGCAATTGCACTCAGAGACTGTTCAATTGCTACAACTTCAGTTATTTTCCCCTCATCGCAAAGCCGTAACAACAACGATACCATCCTTTCAGGTTTTGAATGAAGAATCGCTGTCAAACCATTCGGTAGTTTTGAAGTCGCATATTTATAAATAAAATCATCGAACTCTGGGATTTCTGCACGTATTCTATATTTCATACCATGCTCCCAGTAAGCCTCAGCTTGTGCTGAATGTGGTAACCCATAGAAGATGTGTCCATCTTGAGCATCCTGTCTTGTTATTTCTCCCCGACAGACTAATTCATTTAATACCGGCAGGTCAAAGCTAAGAACTTTTGTCAAATAGATTTCGTCAGTTAATACCTCATTTATGTACAGAGGAGAAAGGGCAACCAGAACCTCAGGAAAATGAGATTTTTCCTTTTCCAACTCCTCGAGGTCATCCCTCACACCTGCTGCCAACCACGTTTTCGGCTCACCTTTACCTTTTAAATCAACATACCCTTTGAGTGCATAACCAAGCAACCAGAAACTTTTTTTAGATACATTTTTGATAGATTCTCTGGCATTTTCAGGCCACGGCAACTTAGGATGACAAGAGGCATAATAGTCTATTATTGCATCTACTTCATCAAATGGTTCTAACTCAATTGTTTTAACTGCAGACAACAATCTGTCCCTCCTCGTCTCTCTTTTTCGGAATGATGGCCGAGCAGTGAAAAGAATATGCCTATTTGGGTTCGGCTCAATACAGGCATACACACGTTGGAGTTTCTGTGTTACTAAATGGATATTCTCAAGTATGATTACACCCTTCGTGCTGTTAATTTCCTTAATAAGTTTGTCTTTGTCAAAATCTTTATCCCTGGCACAATCAAAGTGAAACACAGCAAGCTTCCTCAGTTTATGAAGCCCATACCCAAATTGACGAACGATAGTTGTCTTTCCAGTCGCATCTATACCCTCCAGCATTGAAAAGGAATTGTTCAGAACCAACTTATTCAAGTCCTCCAGGAGTTTACGACGAGGGTAAATTCTATTATTATCAAAATCAACTGCAATTGATCCCTGTCTTCTAAACCACTCGGGTTGTTCATTTGCTAGCTCCAGAACCACTTCAAGCGGTTTGACATAGTCCAAACCACTTATGGCCACGCAATGAGGTGACAAAATTCCAAACTCTACAGCCATACCAACAATTTCGTCCTTTCTTCTGACCTTCGCTAAGACCTTTGTCTTGAAAGTATCAGCATCTCGGAAGAAATCCCGCAATGGCGAATTTACTCTTTCAAAAAAGTGGTCTACCAAACCCTGAAAGCCTTTCGTATCACGGTACTTCACCGCGACGCTCTTCACTACTGTCATGTTACCAGTTTGGCTAACAGCACTGGCATAATCGACAAGCTCTTTGACCAGCCTTTTCTCATATAGAGAATGTCGGAGTTCGTGACACCGATCGCACGCTTGCATAATCTCTCGTGTTGGTGCAAGTCCCTCCCCATCGCTAAACCAGAAGTATCTCTGTTCTTCAGGCTGGTCTCGTGACATCTGCCGCCTTACCAGCAGGCCATATGCGCCACCATCTTTAACGGCGAAAACTTTGAACTTGGGCCATTCACTAGTCATTTTTCTCTGACTTCCCCACACATAGGGGATTTTGCTCTAAGTCATTGAAACAGCCAGACTCATTTTCCCCGACACATACAACTAAGCTATTATGTCACAATAAGTTATATCACTTCCCACTTGCAGAGCATCCCAGTAATCTGCTATTTTCGCGGCGTGCTCTGACAGACCAGTTTACATCAATGGCAATGGAAAAGTCAATCACCTGAAATAACATGGACAGTGGACTTGGCCAAAATCGGTTATCCAAGGAAATCCAGCACTCGCTAGATGAACTGAATCGTCGCACTGAGACTTCTCAGAACGTTTCACCTGATGGCCAGACCGGCTCGCCTAAATGGCCCAGGGTTGCTGAGGCCTTGATACCAGGCCTGATGCAGGTTTTTAGCGGTGTGTTGCCCGAGGCTGTCCGCACTGAGGCTCGCACAGCAGACCAGATCATGGAGATTGTTGTCGGACATGGCTTGCGCTGGGCACTGCCGCCTGAACTCATCCCCGACATACAAATATTCGTGCTTAAATATATTGACCTGCCTGCTCAACTGCAGAGAAAAATACAGGAATTTCTGAGGCGCTTCGCAGCGGGCGAACATCCAAGCATATGCTACGAAGTATTTCAGCACGGCAGGACCGAGTATTACTATGACGAACTGCCCGAGGAAGTTCTTAAGCTCAAGAAGACCGCTCTCTTCTGGATCTATCGTTCCGCAAACGAACTATTGTCACGCGGTGAACCAAGGGAAAGGAGCGAATGGCTACCGCCCAGAGCAGAAGAAATGTTGCGTTTTCTCTGCCGCACAGAAAATGCGGGTAAGGATGTCTGCTTTCTAGACCTATACCAGGACGTATGGAAACCGACCGTGCCTCACAGCGATGACAAGATATACAATTCCATCGGTGAGGCGCAGAACGCGATCAACGCGTTTGCAGGCAAGCGGTTTATCAAGACTGTGTCTAACAAATCAGCACAAGACGATGATAGAGTGCTTCGTATTTGGGGCTGTAACGAATTCAAAGTTGGCAGAGAAGTATCGGCGGAATTAGTCGTTATTAAAAGGATAGTATCTCGATAGTGTATCGTTCATCATGGACAGCTGCGTTGGTGCTATATCATAAATGGACAATAGTAGCACTCGTATCATAAATCAAATAGCTTGGAACAGCTTACAAGGGTAAGTTTTCTTAAGGGTGATCGCTTAGTCTTAAGAAAAACACGAGCTGATCGCTTTTTGGCTTAGGATTTTCTTAAGCATCGGGGTTTACTCTTAATTTTCAGGTGTTAACGGGTCTTTTTTATAGACAAAAAGCACGGATATGTTAAAATTCGGGCTATATCAAAAAGGCTATTTCACAACATCGAGCTGTGGTCGGTGTCGAAATTGCTGGGATTCTAATAAGACAAGGACAGCTAATGGATGCTGGCGTAGTAAACCTTAGGCAAGAGCAAGATAGGTCGTCAGAATCGAAATTAGCGAAGACAAAAGTTAACAATCGCCTATCAAAACTGGCTCGCTGGATTCTGTGCAACACCGGAGACGGTATTAAACGTGGCGAGATTGTGGCAAGGTTCTATGGACTGCAAAGGTTGTATTGCAATTTTTACGTTGATCCCTGTTTCCGGCCGAAAGAACATCGCGACCATAACTGTCGGTCTCGGTACGCCCAACCGCGAGTGACGATGACATTGAAGAGACTTGAACGGCGGAACTTAGTCCAGTTAATCCGGCATGGGAAATACGCTAAGGAGATTCGTTTGACCGAAATGGGAAAAACAGTGGCAGAAGAACTGAACAGGACTAAAGATATGAATGGTGACAGAAAAATAAGATGACAGGGCCAGCTACACCCTTTAGAAGCGCAGCCGGCCCAGACCAACCGCATAGAAACGGTGGCAGTCTTTACTTATTTTGAAGACACACCGACAAAAGTCAAGTGTAAAAGCGGCTGCCTACCATCGATCTAAGCAACCGGAAAAGAATAATTCCGGGACTTCACACTCTAATATGGATGACTATCAGAAATACAACCAGCTAATTCAGGGCCTCCGGCAAGACGTCGTAGCACGTAGGAACGTCGTCCAATCCCAAATAATAACGCTGCAGTCGGAACTACATAAATTGGCCATGATGGAAGACAAACTTAAAGCCTTGGACTCAGAGTTTGGCTTAACTGCTTTTGATGTGGAAATTTATACTCCTGATACTGTTGTTGTGGCAGATGGAAAACCGCTTTCCGCCGACAAAATTCGAAATTTGCCTCAGGAATATTTTGACGTAATCCTGGATATATTCCTGCAAAGTCTATGGGTTCGTGTAGACCCTAAAGTCAAAAGCGAACTAATTAAATGCGACATCAAAAGATGGCGTGGCCGCAAACGTCGGCTTTTAGCATATATGTTGAAAAACCCGGAGATTGCAGTTGGGCTTCACAATATTCACAGAATATATCAGGATGATAAGCACGTATCATCAAATACGCTTGCGCAAATGATGCGCAGCTTACGCACCGCCCTTCATCAAATAAATTCTGAAGGGCCTTACATCTTAAACACTACTGTCTGGGATAAATCTCACGGCATAGAGGAGTTTATTGGCAACGGGTACATAATGAGCGACCAGTATCATTATTTGGTGATTTTAGAAAATTTTAAAAATCATCAGGATTTCATAGCTAAGCTCATAGAGAAATCATAATGGCATGTTTCTGTAATGCATAGGTAAGTTAGATAAATAAGCGATGTTTTAGAAAGAAGTGACATGGATAACAATATTTTCGAAATAATCGACAGCGTCATTAAGGGCTTAATATACTTCTGCCTGCTGTTAGTTGCTGCAGTTGCTGCGATTTTCCTTCTGGGTTTTGTCGCCATGACAGGATGGCGCACTTTCTGGTTATGTTGGAACCTGATTTTCTCACATTCATGGGAGGTATAAAAATGTTTGGCAAAATCAAGAAAATGCTTGGCTTTTTGAAGGACCTTTCGAATCGCTCGTCGTTCAGAGCTGACCGGCCTTACATGCCACGCCCGCCGGAACAACAGCAAGATAGGTTGCCGGGCGAAGAAAACATTTTCTATAAAGAAACAACAATAGATACAGAAAACGTGGGGCCTATCAGCTTCGGCAGTGCTACAGAGCTCATCGTCGACAACAATGGTAACACGACTCAGATTCGCCAAAGGCAAGGTCACATACTTGGCAGGGGCAGACTGGTAACCAGCTTAAATCCGACAACTGAAAACGGCATGGTTCTGCCTGGCGTGGAAGGGGCATGCTACGTCTGTAAAAAAGAAATTGCACCATTGCTGGAGACGGGCAAGATTTCTATCGAGGAGGCTTACAGGTATGTCTTGTTCGATACCGGTTCAGCGGCCCAGTGCGAGGGATGTGGCCGCCGGGACTGTTGTATTCATCATTGTCGGCCGTTTCAAAAAGCCGACGGCACTCAGCTGTCCCTTTGCCCAGATTGCACGAAGGTTGCTCAGCGCGAAAAATGGACTGCTATTTCCTTATCGATTTTGTTGTCACCGTTTATCGACGAAAAGAGACTGCCACCTGGCTCAAATGGAGGCCAGAATGATTGCTAAAAGCATACACAGATTGGTTATCGCATGTGTGCCGATTCTTTTCTTTATCACAAGCATATCTCTTTCCAATGATGCAGCAGGCCTGCACTTTTGTAACCACCCTGGTTTCGGCAACGAATCGATAACCATCATCCGCTGGTCGGATTGCTTATCCATATCCGTCAAAAAACTTTTGTCTACTTTTTGGAGGACTATTATGCATGAACAAAATTCATCGTTTGAACGAAGGTTCGGCTTATTTGGGCCAAATCTACGGATAGGTCCAGATCAACGTGTCCAGCAGCTTGAGCAGCAGGCTCGGGAAACAAATCTAATATTTCGGAAAGATATACAAACTTTACTGAAACTGGCTTATTGTGCCAGCGACCCAGTAATTCGCGAGTCGGCCATTTGCCGTCTTAAGATAGCTGCCGATGCATACCGCGTAGAAAAGATTCGTGCCCCAGATGCCTTCAAACCATACGGCCCTGAGTACCTGCTCAAACAGGGCAACGTACATCTGATGACGCAAATGGATGGGGTTCGCTGGCTAATTCCGGTTGACACGCTACTTACAGGAGCCATTCTAGTGGGCCCACAACAAGCAGGCAAGTCAAGATGTATCGTTAATCTGTGTCTTGAGGTTAAAAAGGCAAATCCGAACATAGTCATCACCATTATAGACCCAAAGGGCACCTATAGATACTATTCACGGCTTCTGTCTGCCCGGTGTGTGGATCTTAGCAGAACATCTTTCAGCCTTAAAGGTCCTGACAACATTCCTGAAAGAGACTTCTTCCTCGAATTTATTCCGCCACTTTGCGATACGGCCGGGCTCATCTACTCTGTCGAACTGGTCAACGAGGCAACTTTGATCGCCCTTAGGCAGCTTGAAAGTTGGCGACAGGCCACCGGTAAACAAGGTGAATTGTCGCTCAAAGACATATATGTGGCATTGTCGCTAGTCGAAGATACTTCCTATGGTCGCCGCCGTGATTACCGGCAAGCAGCCCAGACTGTCATTCACAGAATTTTGGCAGAAAAAAGCCTTTTTGCCTGTCGGCGGGGCATATCCATGGAACGGCTTTTCAGCTCTGACATGATACTAGATGCGCGAAGCCTCACGGACGATATGCAGTGTCGTGCGTTAGCTCTGTTCTTGCTCTACTGGAGATTTCAGCAGTGCCGCTACGCCCCCGAGAGTAATCGGTTGGCCCACTTACTTATCTTTGATGATGCCAGCAGGTGGCTGGGCACAGCCGGTGACCAATTCGGAGCTGCGTCTAGAACCAGCCCCCTCGGTCATATAGTCGCTTTATTGCGTGCAACCGGTACGGGGGTTGTGGTGGCAACACAGCTTCCGGCATTTTTGGATCCATCACTGCCGGCGTTGTCACGGAGTATGCTTGCGATCGGCCCCACATCTGGGTCTCAACATTTAAAGGTTATATCCGACTTTATGAGCTTGGATAAAGAAAAAACCCAGGCCATCACGACGCTTTCGACCAGAGAGGTGGTGGGGTTTGCTCCAGGCACTGTTGTAAAGACCTGTATTCACGGATGGGTCCCGTTCATTGAGGACCCACCAGTATTGACTCCGGATAAGCAGGTTGACGAAACCTGTGATTTCGATATAGAGCCGTGGCAGAATCTGGCCGATATTCCGGCGCCGGCTGTACAATGGACCAGCGCCGAAACAAAATCACCGGCACCGGCAACAATTGCCCCGGGTGCCGGGCAACAGTCTATTCATCCAGCCTTCGAAGGGCTATCAGCAAATGCCCAGAGAGTTGTATACGATTGTATAAATTATGCCTGGAGTGCGGTTTCTGCCAGAGTAAAGAGGCTTGGCATGTCGGGTCGCGCTTTCGAAGAGGCTCAGAGAGAAGCGTGTACCAAAGGCTTTCTTATCCGCAGCAGCGCAGGCCAGACTTTGTACCTTATACCGACTGAAAAAGCATTTGAACTATTTGGCGTCCCCTTGCCGTACAAACGCGCCACGTCACTGGAACACGCATTTTATGTGGCCCTCGCGGCCTTCTTGTTACAAAAGGATCCGCGGTATAAGAGTGTTCGTACCGAGGTTCCGCTTAACAAGACTGGCAGTGCATCTGACATCGTCACCGTGTCCCATGATGGTAGGATGGAGGCATGGGAGGTCTGTTTAGGAACCAGCCATCTGCTCGCCAATGCAACAAAATACAAGAATACAGCTTTTGCAAAAATCACCTTTTTAGCGCGCGATTATGAGCTGGCCACGGCAATCAAGAGCTTCTTTAAGGCCTCTAACCTCGATCCTGACCTCCTGGCAAGAATTCAATATATGCATTTTAGCCAACTGTTACGTCGTCAACGAAGACTAAGCCTTTATTAGTGGAGATAACTAAATGCAACCGATAAGCTTCAAAAAATTGGTTATAGCGATCCTGATAGTAATAGCAATGTCAAAAATAGACCGCATCTCAGCCTTTGCCTCTGCTGTTTATCAATTCTTCTATGATTCCTTTGAAGGGCTTCGCACGAGTCCTGCCCGGGGGCGCCTTGCCGTAGCGACTCTGATATTGGCGTTACTTTACATCTCAATTTACAAATTGCTTTATGAAAAGATAAGAAAACGATAATAAAGGTATACAATATTTATTATGGTTAAAATGAGCCAAAAATAACGTCGGTTATTAACAGCACCATCGTGAAGTGTATCCCAGCCTTCAAGATGACCAGATTGAAATTATCGGTACGCATCTTGGCTGGCACGATACCTGAATCTGAGTCGGTTTTTAACCTGAAAGGAGGTGATGCCTGGAACAAAAACTAAGTGTAAAAGATCGATATTGTTAACCACTTTATCTCAAGGAGCACAAAAATGATATTAAATAAGTTAAGAGGCACCGTAGCGGACAGGCAAATTGACTCGCGTGTAACACAAAATGAACCTGTAGCTCCCCTGCAACCTGCTGTACCACGAACAGGGGCCTCTGAATTCCTTTCAGGGCTTACAGGCAACAGTCAAAACCGGCAGGATTACAGCCATCTATCTTCGACTCCCGCCATAGACAAGATTATGGCTATGCTGTCTAACTCCGCTCAACAGATGCGCGAAGTTTGGCTCGGACCTGTCCCAACTTACGAAAATGGCTAAAAGTGGCAAAAGCGGTTGGGGCCGGCGTCACATCCGGCCCTGACCTCTTTTATCTGGAAACAAACAATGGGAAAAATGAAATATCCAAACAGAGTCAATGGCGAAATAGAGCTTCTTTCCACCCATTTTGGCGATGTGCAGTTTGATCCTGATGACCCCTCGTCGGTAGTGATTGAGAGGTTTGACCTGCCTCTGGGATTTAACAGAAAGTACGCAGCGCTGCTTATAGACCTGGGGCCAGAATACCCCATATACCCGCCCCAGGATTTTTATCTTAGTCCTGGCCTTCGCAAGAATGGCAAAAAACCAGGTTTTTATTACGAAGATGGTTATATGGGTAAAAAGTATCGCAAACTGGGTTATGCCTGGCTTTGCCTGCACATAATAAGGTGGAGACCCAACTCTTACAGCATGATTAAGGGCGATAACCTGCTTATTGCAGCGCAGGTAGTATATGAAGCTTTAGGCAGAAGCTAAAAGAATATGATGGAAGCACAGATAATCTTCACTCAAGATTCTTACAATAGCATGCAAAGGGCACTTTTCCCGCTAGGAAGTAATAATGAGCATTTTGGTTTTGCTCTCTGTGGGATTAATAGTTATCCAGGCGGATGTAACATATTGGTCCGCAAGTTTATTGTGGCCGATAAATCCTGCCTTATGATTCAGTCTGCTGCCAGGGTTAGGCCTGACTCTCACTTTGTCCGTTATGCGTGGACGTTGGCCAAAGAAACTGATAGCTGCCTGGTTGCTGTTCATACTCATCCATTTTCTGATAACGGTGTTTGTTTTTCAAACATAGATGACATAAGTGACGATGAGAGCTTACCAGAGGCCGCTAAACACTTGGCCAGAGGACCCCATGCAACTATTGTTTTAGGCCGAAATAGCATTGCCGCCAGATGGTACGACGCAAAAAGTGACCTATTGAAGCCAATAAAGGCAATCAAAATACTGGGCACAAAATTAACTACAATCGTACCAACAAACTACCGAAACCTGCATCCCGAGGCAGCTAAACACTCCGAGGTCCTGCAAGAAATCCACAACAGGCAAATCCTGGTTTTTGGTGAACAAGGCCAGAAAGCTCTGCAACAGATGACAGTGGGGATCGTAGGGTTAGGCGGAATAGGCTCTTGGGTTTTAGACCTGCTTGTGCGACTTGGCGTAGGACAGATTGTCATTATCGACGATGACGTTGTAGAAAAGAGCAATCTTAATCGTCTAATAGCAAGCACACTAAAAGATGCCAAAAACAAGACACCCAAAGTTCAAATGCTTGCTGACTATGCCGCTGAAATTAACCCCAGAGCAAAAATCACTGCCACTCAGAAAAGTATTCTTGAGGAAGATGCTCAGCAACAGCTAAAGCCTTGTGAGGTAATATTCGGCTGCACCGATAATCAATCCAGTAGATCTGTACTCAACAGCTTTTGCATAGAACGCTTTATCCCATTTATTGATACCGGCACGGGCATACAGGCCAGACCTGATCACACGATAGAACACGCAGGCGGTCAAGTTCGCATTGTAATTCCTGGCATGGGCTGCCTTAACTGCATCAATGGTATAAATCTCCGTGTCGCTCAGCAAGAAATGCTGCCCGAGCCGGAAAGACAGATTGCCATTCAGCGTGGTTACATAGCTGGGGCCGATGTGCCCGCACCGGCAGTGGGCTCACTAAACGGAGTAATTGCCAGTTTGGCTGTCACTGAATTCAAGGCGCTTGTTACCGGTTTCAAACCTCTACAGAGATATGTCTTCTACGATTTTCTAAACGCAATAGTGGTGCCTTGCAAATTTGAAAAAGACCCTGCCTGCTTTACGTGTAGTCTGGCAGGCTCACTCGGCATCGGTGATAAGGGCAAACCTTTGCCTATAGATATGCTATTAGATGAACCAGAACTACAACCGCAACTCATAGGAGGCCTCAAAATGGAAAGACAAAACACAAACACAAAGCAATTGATAGCAAACTTGCTGGCCACATCCAGCAAACAAGGATTTGATATCGAAGGTAGCGCAGAAGGCCAGTGGTTTTTGACCAAGAGCGTGAAACTTAGTAAAGAATTCAATAGAGCTAAGACCTCTATTCTGGTTAAGTTCATTGATGATAGCACAGACCCAATCATACTTGTGCCAGAGCAGCTCGAAATCAATCCGGATGCCAGCATCTGTGGGAATTTCTTGGCAACAATACCCTACATAAAAGGCTGGAAGCCACTCTGCCCTCATATGTTCCAGGACATTGGTGATGAATTATTGGCTTTTGTCGGTTGCCTAACGGGCTTCCTGGCTAATCCAGCTCTTTGCGGGCTGATGGGTTGTGAAGGCCGGGCTCTTGCACAAAGACAGCAATAGCCAAAAGGTAAGAAAAAGATATGCGAGCGGACAATAACGCAAGATACCGACTCATAAAAGCCGGTGAGCATGGCAAATCGATGTTCGTTGACATCACTAATGACGCTACTGTCGAGACATTGCGAAATCGATCCGGCAATCGCAATTTGCTTATCTCAGCCTGCTACTATACTGCCTCAGACTCATCGGCAGAACGAATATACCCGCTTCGTGTCCATATTGTCTCATCTGATTTAGAAAAAGCCCGTGTAAGCGCTCTGGAAACTTGTTACTACATCAACGAACGGTTCGGCATCCCTACGAGCTGCCTGGAAATAATTTACACTGGCGGCGGCAACATTACCAGCGATGCAGCTATTGACACCAACAGTGCCGATATTGCCGACAATTATATCGCCGGCGACAACAGCCAAAGTACCGGCACAGAAATCATGGGCACAGCAACCGCTGCCGAAATTATCATAACCATACCGCCATTTGTCTTCGGCGGCCAGCCAACACGACTTATGCCAGCTTTGAACTACCACCTTGCCCGGCAAATGACGGAGGACGGAATACAAAACATCGATATTGATGTTTACACCAACATTTTCGTTCCTCTGCCAAATTCTATCCGAATTGCCACAGGCAGGTATGTCCTCCCCATTGAAATGAAAGAACTGCTGTACCTGGATATGACAACCTTGGTCGAGCTCTCGAAACAACCAAAAGCCGAAGTTTCCCTGATTATACCGAGGTTGATATTAGCGGCTGCTGAGTGGTTTAATGAAACGCTTGTGGGTTTTGAAAAGAAACAGCGTCGACAAGATGAATTGCGGACATTAATGCTGCAAAAAGGCTGGCAAATACCACCGTGTATCAGGCGTCTATCGTGGGCGGACTTGGCCAAAGATGCAACTTTTGAGGCCTGCCGGGTCATAAGTGGAACATATTCCTTTCTGGGCAGCCATGAAGATGAGATCTGGTACCACATCCTGCGATTAGCCAGGCGTAACAGCATCCAGGGCGTTAGGGAGCATCAGAGACTTAGCGCCATTATCACCTTCGCCCTTGAAAACCCAATGCTGCCAGAATGCTCGCACCCTCTGGTGAAACGATTTTGTCCGGCTGGCGGGTGTTATATCTCTGAACTGCTGGAGGAGTGCAGACAGCCCGGGTTGTTTGAAGACCTTAGCAAGGCACATACTCAGCTATGAAATAGACGAATTTAATGGTTTGGATTTTGAAATACATAAACAACCTAAACCTATGAAAGAGTCCTAAAAATGAAAGAGCTAATTTCAATTCTACCAGAAATTCTGCTGCTAATAATACTAACGTCGGCATTTGCGATTCTCTGTCTTATGCTCCACAAGGTATTCGAGCAAATGCTACTTTTTCGAGGTAAATTGACTATACTCATGGCAGCGCTTATTGCAGCCTTAGCCGTAACGGGCGCAGCGATGCTGCTGGTAGTTCCAAACAATGCCACAGAACCCAGGCATACACGAATTATCAGCGTTAATTACTATTTATTGCCGGCTGTGGCTGTTGCGGGGACAGTAGTTCTGCTGCAACTATTTGTTATTGCAGCTACAACAACGCCGCATAAAACAGACGAAGGTTCGGCTAAAGAGCCTGCGAAACCGAAGTATCGTGGTAGACCAAAGAAGGAAGAAGCAGAAGATCCACTGCCGGCACCGAAGTCTCGTGGAAAAGGAAAGAATAAGCCGGAGACAACCGCTGTTGGAGAAGCTGTTCCAAAGACCCAGAACGCTTCGTGATGTGATGACAATTGTGGTTTTACCGTGACCGGCTTTGACGTACGTTAGCTCCGGCAGCAGCGACGGAATTGGCAGTTTGCTTAGACACGTTAGTCTGCTTGGGCAATAGATAAGGACCGTCTTGCCAATTTTGGTAGCAGCCGAAGTTAGATGTGTGCGAATAGAACAAAGAACAATGCCTCACAAACAAGAAAAGCTGAGGGCATTGACGCTTTTGGCATTGAAAGGCCGTCGCTTACTGGCTGCGCGTCCACGCTGCTGAGGCGCTTTTGTTCCGATGGGAAGGGCCTTATTACAGAGCTGATAGACGAGTGCGAACAGCACAGTTTGTTTAAACAAATAGGAGAAGAAAAATGAATAGCATAACCAAAACAGTTAAGAGCTTCTTTAAACAAGAGGCAATTAAGTTTGAGCAAATGAGCCATGATAGCATTTTCAAGATCGGATTTGCCGGGAATAACGGTTGCTTCCTGGGTTACGTGGCAGTTGATGATAAAAGAAGAACAGTTCACATTCAAACCATCTCACCTGTAAAAGCTCCGAGAGATAAAAGATTGAAAGCTGCTGAACTGATAGCAAGGATAAATCACCGCCTGCTGATTGGCAACTTCGAATTGGATATGGACAGTGGCCTAATTGCCTATAGAACCAGCATCATTCTGGGTAACGGTGACCTTCACGACGATATGATAGAGTATTTGCTGTTTTTAAACTGGATGGCTATAGACAGGTTCTTTCCTGCTATTAATCTGGTTTTCTTTGCAGATATCTCCCCAAAACGAGCAATTGAAATGGTCAAGAAGGAATGCTCGCTACCGCCAGACAGCCCAGATGATACAAATCACGATGGATTTTTCCACGGCCGATTAGGGGACATTTTGGGCGGGTCCTTGAACTAAAGTTGCAGAGCTTCAAAGCCGCGAAAGTGAATACACGAATTTCAGACAATTTGGATTTCAAAAAAGCCGACAGGGAGGGCTGCTCGGTATGTAGAGACCTTCTCAGCCATCTGGGCAGGTTCTTTGACATGCTCGAGACTGCCCGCAGATCGCAGCAATCAGAGTGGCTGACTGTAGATGAAGTTGCAAGAGAATTGAATATGTCAAAAAGCAACGTCTATCGGCTCATCCATGTTGGTAATTTAGAAGCCGTTGACCTTGTCATTGCTGACGATGATAGTGAAATTCCCAAAAAAGGCCACTACCGTATAAAGAGATCCATACTGAATAAATATCTTGAATCTAGGAAAGTAAAGTCACTTCCGAATCATATCACTAATCTGCCTCGTTCGAGACATCTGCCGAAGGTAAAGAATCATCTTGGATTATGAGCTTTCGCATGTTGTTTACCACGCGGTCTGTTTGCTCTGAAACATCCTGAACGTAAGTCGTGGCCATTTTTAAGTCGGCGTGGCCAAGCAACCTTTGCACTGCGAACGGATCACCTGATTTCGCGGCCAATGTTGCTGCTGTTCTCCGGAGGGAGTAGAAGCCAACGCCTTTTTCAGTCTTTATTCCAGCCTTCTTAAGCAGTTTCGAAAATTCTGCGCTGATGCCATTATAACTTGTTAGTCTTAATGTCCCATCTGCTGCCTGCTTCTGCCGCACAGTCACCCACTTGTGACGCCGTCGAGTATTAAACACATGTTCGTTTATCCTAGGAGTCTGTCCGAGTAATGTTTGAATATGCTTCGCGTTACGTTACAATGCTTCTAAACGTTGGTAAAAGATTATGATTTGCTTTGGAGACTCAAGGATGAGTAAGACCTATCGGCCCTGGAAT
>Ga0315312_1001366_pt1 | contig 19307 bp, 10 predicted proteins | sample TDP7_MG_FD_203629 | JGI IMG/M metagenome (GOLD analysis project Ga0315312, IMG submission 203629) | Freshwater sediment microbial communities from Lake Towuti, South Sulawesi, Indonesia - TDP7 | ecosystem: Environmental > Aquatic > Freshwater > Lake > Sediment | place: Indonesia: South Sulawesi... | reverse complement strand
GCGAACGTATCTGGACAGCGTTGGCCACCTGCAAAAAGCAAAACCGGAATGTCTTTAAGTTTATCCATCATTCACTGGTTGCTCACTGGACTAATACCTGTTATCCTGAATTACTGTGAACGGTTACCAAAAAACAAACAGTAAAACTCGGGACTAAAAAAACAATAAACAACCGCTCCCTTACGGTCGCGGCTCTGTTTTCTGTCCTTCGTTATCTAACTTTAGAACACTTATACGGATCCAAAAAATATATGCGCTTTGCGGGCTGTTATTGGGACATCAGAATATCAGGGAATCAGGGTGCAGGACACCAGGAATCAGATATCAGGTTGGATATAAAAAAGAGCGGCGACCGTGAGCAAGCGAGCAACTGCTCATTCTCTCTTTCTCAAATCCATGGTTCTTGAAGCTCTTCATAAGTATATACACATATACTTATACAGCTTTAAAAAACCTCATTCTCAAAACAGTGATTCTTGATATAGTCCATAAGTATATACGCATATACTTATACAGTGCCGGTCCAATTGTTAAACGGAAAACAAAAAATCATCGAAATCTTCCAAAACAAAATCCCCGATTCTATCTCCGCTATCTGGCAGACCCAATTGAAAACCGTCCTCCGTCTTCCCTCACTCGTGTACAAAGCATCACTCATACAAATTGTGATTAAAATTTACGCTTATGTCATTTCGTCCGAAGGGTCCCTAAGGGACCCGTAACGGAGAAATCTGTTCAAATAGATTTCTCGACTTGCCTACGGCTCGCTCGAAATGACACAAATAAGCACATTAATTAGTCACAATTGATAACACTAAGTTGCCTGGAATAAATTTTTGGACAATCAAATTGCTTATCGATGAAAAACTGGATTCCTGCTTTCGCAGGAATGACATTAAGGCCCTTGGCGTCCGTTCATTGTCTAAAAACTTTGTAACAATAGCTTAGTCTCTCGATTGATTATTAGTAGACCTGTAAAGCACACTTATTTTTATGATTGGTATTAGATTTGTATTCAACGGGTCTATCCAGCTCGGCTCGCGGCGGCGATGCTCAGAGGAGCTACTGTGAGGAACATTATAGCGGCGCTGCCGGTCCGAGAGATACGTCACGGAATCGGTATCATTCTTTGCGTTTTGGGATTTCTTCGGTCAGTGGTATCTCGCCGCGGAGCATTCTGCCGGCCTGGCCGACCAGCCAGAGGTAATAGTCGCTGGGCAGGCCTTCATAGGTGAGAAATTTCGAGGCGCCAACCGGCGGATTGTTGGTGCATTTAAATATGGCCGTTCCTTCGTCAACCTCGTCAAACATCGCCTGATAAATCATTGTTGCCCCTATTTTCTTTGCTTCAACGTACTGCTTCCACAGGAATTTTCCGCCAAGCCGAGGTATCATATTAAAGACTTTAGGGTCTTTCTTGAGATTGTTCCAGCTAAAGCCCGGAAACACGACGGGCAGATATTCTTTATTGTATTTTTTGCACCATTCCATATCCGGCACCCAGATGCGATTGTAAACAAACTCGTTAATGTCACTGGTATTCCTGATTCTTCCTACCATCCATGGGCTTAGAATATCAGCGTTGCGGACGATGTCATGCAGGTAAGGGTCAGAAACAGAGTCATTTTTGAGTGTCTGCCAATAGGTCGGCAAGCCAAGCATTATGGTATAGCCGCCGTAATCCTTATCATTCTTTAGGAAATCGACAAGCTTTGCGCACTCCTGGAGGGTATAATCGCGTTCTTTAAAGCCGATTCCCCATACAGCTACAACGGGTTTGCCGTTGTGATGAAGGTATGCGTGGTCATTAGCGTCTCCCGAAAGGGATCCCTTACGGGATTTGGTAAGGTGCATTTTGTCAACGAGCATTTTCCAGTCTTCGATGACGAGAGACGTCTGAGCTTTCTGTAAACCTGAAAGGTCGTACATAACCGCATAGACTCTGCCGTGCCGATTAGCGGCCGCCCGGCAGTTCGCAAGGACGGTGTTAGTGTGCAAAAGCTGTTTTTCACCGATAGTCTCAGTAACAAAACGCTGGACAAATGCACCGTCAATTCCATAATCCGCCATCCACTTAAAATGGCGGTCAACTGTTTTGGGATGCATCGAACTGAAGACATAGGCGGGACTGCCGTCGGCAAACTTAAACGGTGTGGGATAGCATTCGTCTTCGCTATATTCTGTCATATCCGGCCAGAGGTCTATGCTGCAGTAGCCTGGTTTAAAAACATCACTGCCCCAATGGAACCAGCCTCTTGCGGAGCCGTCGCCCGGACAGGTAAACCAGCCCTGATAGCCACACAGGACCTTACCGGTCATCGTGCTGTTGTCGACGCCCTTGACGCTTATACCGTTGTACGGCCTGCCCGCCGTACTCTTTGGGCAGGCGGGCTTCAAAGTCTTTTCGATTACCTGGGCACGGGAGAGATTGAAAAGCTCTGGCTGCGGTATTCGGTCAGAAGCTTCTGCATTACACGAAACCGATGGTATCTCCGCGTCTTCCTGTCGTAAGACAGGAGCGGGGACGATGAAAAAAGTAGTAGCGATTATAATTGTCAGATAGTTTGCTCTCATATTTTAATTTTCTTAGATGAGTTCATAGTTGATTGTTCATAGTTCATAGATGAATACCGAACTACGAAAGATGAACTTGCCGCTTTTTTATGGCGCGGTCGGCTGGTGGAAGTTGGCGATACCAGAAGAAATAAAGAGCGACCATGCATACCGTAAAGACGCCGAACGTGGCCCAGAAGGAATTGTATTCCTTGACCATCAACTGCATCGGGAGCAGCAGTATAGTCAACATCCATCCAAAGGTGAACGGCACGGAAATAATATCGTAGAAGTGTTCGCGATTTGTCGCAGCGAGCACCGAAGGCTCGAGCAGATGTTTGAATTTGCCCCACAGGCCAAACGGGCGGACTTTTTTGTAGAAGTTTTCGAGAATATGCTGCGGGGTCTGCTCGGTCAGATATGTGCCGACTATGGAGCCGAGAATGCCGATACAAAGGATGTATACGAACTGCTGCCATTCAATCATTTTCGGGTCAACAAACCTCTGAATAATTGCTGCAACCAATCCGGTCATAGTTCCGATTGCATAGCCGCCGCCGTTGAATCGCCACCAGTGCTGTCTCAAAACAGCCGGGACCATCATACCCGCCGAAAGTCCCATCATTATCCAGCCCCATATATCGTTGATGCTTTCGGTCAGATATGCCATAGCCATGCCGGCAACGACCTGAAAGACGCTGAAGAAATAATTGGCATAGATGAGCTCTCTGTTTGAGGCCTTTGGCCGAAGGTATGCCTGATAGAGGTCGCGGGTGAGAAAACCTGTAGTCATATTGATAATGGCATTGAAGGTTGACATTGCTGCTGCAAGCAGGGCGACGATAATCAGGCCGCGAAGTCCCATAGGAACGTTAAAGAGCAGAACGGCGGGCAGAATACGCTCCGGATTAACCGTTCCTTCAAAGCTGACCATACTGAGCTTTGAGGCCCATTCATTGCTGAGAAGATTTTGTAGGCCGGCTATAAGCTCGGGCGGATAAGAAGAGGGATGATTGAGAATCTTAGCGGTAAGCTCGGCCCAGCCGCTTTTGGTAATTGTGGGATAATAAGTTTTGATAAGGGCAGCCGCCTGTGACAGGACGGTCTGGTCCTGGAACAGGTCTCTGACGAGGAACAGGCCCAGGATTGCAAAACCGAGCATCAGGGGCCATCTGAGCATCATAAGCCAGCCGCACATAAAGCTCAGCAGTCCGCATTCACGGTCGCTGCGAGCGCCGAAGTACTTGGGGTCGGCACCTGTGCCCATGCCCTGAATAATCGTTTTGAGCAGATAAAAACCGCCAACCAGCCAGAGGAGACTATAGTTCTCATAGCCGGCGGGCATTGAGGTTTTCCATTTTGGAATCGTGGAAACCCATTGCTGATTTCCGGTAACGGCAGCGGCGACTGCAGCGATATCTGCGCCGGATGTTTTTATTGCGGTCATAACGATTATGAATACGACGGCCACCCATATACATATTGATTGAAAGACGTCCGTAACAATAACGCCGTAAAAACCCGATTCGAGGGTATAAATTGTGGTAACTAACATCATTATTATGGTGCAGGTAAGAGGTGTAAAGGGCAAGAACATCGAAAGGAAAAGACCGGCTCCTACGAATGCATAAGCCAGCAGTCCGAGCGAGAAGACCACCATTGCAAATACCGATGCCAGCCTTGCAAAGTTGCCCCAGAAACCCGCGCCGAATCTGAATGCTATCCATTCTGCGCCGGTCATTACGCCGGAGCGTCTGTGCCATTTGCCCGTCCACAACATAAGGAATACGAGTACCAGACATGCTCCGCCGCGGATTTCGACATACAGACCTCGCGGGCCGAGAAGATACAGGAAGGAGACGATAACCATTGTTCCAGTCATGTCGAGCCACGCAGCCATGCTTGAGATGCCGAGAGCCCACCAGGGCATCTTTCTACCGGCGAGAAAATATTCGTCAAGACTGGCTGAGGCACGCTTTTTAAGATATTGGCCGATGACCAGCAAGATTAGAAGGTACGTCGTAATAACACCATAGTCAACGAGGTTTAAATACTTCATAATGGGACCTCCATTTGTAAAACTAAAAACTTAAAACTAAAAGTGCAAAACTGCGGAATTCAACAGTTTTTAGTTTTTCGCTTTAAGTTTTTAGTTTTCAGATTCTCACCTCTATACTTGCTTATGGTAGGAATTCGATAGTCAGGATTTTTTTATTTCCTATTTTGAAATTGACCCAGCCGTCCGCATCGATGGGCAAATCCTGCTGGGGAACTTCGTCCAGCGTTACCAAGCGAACACGGCTCCAATTTTTGCCTTTGCCGGCAGGAAGAGCAAACTCCGCCTTAACGCGCTCCACCGGAGAAAACTGAACGGCTGGTCCGGTGAAGCCACGATTGAGCCTTATCCCACATGGGATGGTCTTTTCAAACGGATTATACAATCTGACAATCCAGCCCGAGCCGCTTTCACTGCGTTTTACGGCACTGACCGGTAGTATATCGGGTTTAATTTCGAGAAAGGATTTGGATAAAGGTTCGGTGCCTGTCCTTGTAGGGCCAACCTGAGCGGCTACAAAAGCAAGATTGAAGCGCTCAGCCGCCTGCCAGATTTTTGCCTTTTCCCAATCGCCGGCGTGCGGCATAACAGCGTAGCGGAATGAACGTTTGCCAAGACATTGAGAGCCTTTATCGCTCTGACTGTAATCGAGCATCTCTGTAGTTACGCAAATCCGCAGGGGAAAGCTCCGCAGCAGAGTCAGGCTGATTGTGCGAGCGGAGTCATCTTTTACGCCGTAAGGCGTCCCCAGGTGGACTTCGTAGGCTTTAAGCCCTTCGTTGAGAAGCGCAAAACCGACCTGGCCATCGCTGATATCGACAAACGAATTCATAGGCTGCTCGGTCTGCGGTTTTTCGTCATAAAGTGAAGGGTCGGGCGGAAAAACCGACCGCTCAATCACGTCAAACTGCCCCTGCACCATCACCTTGTCGCTTTTTATATTCGTCGGGAAAGCAACCTGCAGATAATGGTCCTCAACGTTGTTCTCAAAGTTAGTAACGATTTCAACCCAGGGCTGGCCACGCCGAAGCGTAACTGTATTGACGATTGTACAGGGCTTTAGATTTTCGCTTCTGGCCTTTTCGTCTTTTGTGCGCCCTTGCGGCAAAGCCCAGTCAATCGTAACGCGGAACGAGGTCTCAAGTTCGCCGTCACGTATCAGAACGACTCCGGCCTTTTCGTTTAACGTCGTATATATGGATTCATGCGCAACAGTATGATGCTCCCACGGATTGCCTATCTCGGACGAATCAAGGAAATAGCCGAGCTCTTCGAATACTTTGCCTGTCGCCCTGTCGGTAATAGTCAGCGTGCCGTTGTCGTTTATTTTTACGGTGATGAACTCATTGGCCATTATCTGTGGGCGCACGAGCATCGATTTGGGCTTGTGCCCCCGCTCTTGTCTTCGACAAGAAGACGCGGGAGTCGGCCTAACGAAGAACGTGCGATATCCCATCGCCGGTATGTCATTGAATTGTGCCCGTATGTTATATCGCACCATCGGGAACATATTCGCTGTGTCATTGGGTGACTGTATAATAGGGTAGCTCTGCGCGACCTTTTCGCAGATTTGTATGCGGACCTTCTCGTTTCGTTTATCTATTATCTCGAAGCCGTCGCACTTCCATTCCTGCGGGATGTCTAAAACCGCCGGCAAAACCTCGCTTGCAAGAAAAGGGGCAGGATTGAAAACCACCAGCGCCATATCCTCGGCTCTATATTTGGATAAATCGAGCGAAGCGACGATGTCGAGCATCGCTCGTTCGGTGACGCAGGAACTTATTTCGCGGCACTGCCGTGCTCTGTAAAGCATATCCTGGCCTATGATATCTCGGCTGCAGCCACCAATGGAATCGTGGCCGTGATTCTGCAGGAGCCAGTTGTAGGCGGTATCGATAAAGCCCTGCGGATAAGGTGCGCCCAGGAAACTGGCAAAAACCGCCAAAGGTTCGGCATAGTTAATCAGCGCGCGCTCGGTGACGAAATTATCCTGCTTAAGGTCCATCCGTGCCGAGATTATCCACCCGTAGAGAACGCTGGTACTGCCTTTGGTAAAGCAATGCCGCATTTCACCCTTTACGACCGGCAGGTCGGGGCTAATATTTTCGCAAACCTCCTTCTGGAAATTCTCAAAATCGCTGTGAAATACGTCGGCCTTGTCCTTGAGGGCCCTGTCACAATCGGCAATCATCTGCACTTCGCGTATATCGGGACATGACGAATCATGTCCGCACGACCAGAAGCGGTGCACGGTCGTCCAGTCGCCGTCCTGCTCATCGTAGGCCTGATGTGCACGCTGCTGGACGTTTTTTCTGAAATAGTCGAAGCGGGGATGTGCATACTGCATATCGAGGCCGCAGTGAGCCTCGTCAACCAACTTGAAGGGCCCGTGGCCGTCTTTCCAGGACATCACGCGATTGTTGACATCCTGCTGGTTCCAGTACGCCGGTCGCTGAACGACGTACCATACATTGTAGCGGGGACGCATTGCCAGCCTTGATGCGACCAATCTTGAGCCGTCCGGACCCTCCCATATATATTCGCTGCGCGGGGCAACGAGCGTGTTGACACCGCGGTAAAAGGCCGTAAATTTAATGCCGAAGCCGTTATATATCTGCGGCATCTGTGAAATCTGACCCCATGAAAAAGGCGAATAGCCGGTCTTGCTCACATGACCAAAATGCCGTGCTATTTTGTGGCCAAGCAGCAGGTTGCGAATCAAGGATTCACCTCCAACACAAAACTCATCCGGCAGACAAAACCACGGCCCTACAAAAAGCCTTTTCTCGCGGACATACTTTTTAATCAGGGCCTGGCGCTGCGGCCGAATTTCGAGATAGTCCTGGAGCGGAATTGTCTGCGAATCGAGGTGGAAGGATTTGTAATTAGGTTCCTTTTCGAAGATATCCAGCAGCATGTCCATCATATACACCAGCATGTGGCGTGTACGCTGCATTGAGAATCGCCATTCTCTATCCCAGTGCGTATTCGATATAAAATGGCAGCGGTCACGAGGCCTTTGCTCGTCGCTCGTGACTCGTCTATCGTCCATCGTCCCTTGTCCGTTGTCCATCGTCCGTTGTTCCTTTGTGCCTCTGCTCCTTTGTGCCTTAGTGACAAAAGGACAAAGGGTCAAAGTTCATTCTATGACTTTTAACACATCATGAAAAGTTTCGCAGTAATAGTTGCAAAGTCCCTGAGTGCCGCTTTCAATAATATTTCCTCCGCCGAGACCGATTACGGCGAATCCTGCTAAACGAATCGAGCAAACACCTGCGCCGCTGTCCTCAATACCGATTACGTGACTTCTCCCCTCAGGGGGTATGCCAAGCCCGACGCGGCAGACCTCCGCATACAGCCAGGGATGCGGCTTTGGTGATAACTCTCCTAAAGTTCCAACCTCACCTTTTCGCAGGGGAAAACCGGCTGTTATTATTGCGTCATAAAAATCTTTAGGGTCGCCCATGTTCAGTGTGCGAAAGGCTGAAAGTATCTCAGGCCATGCTTTTTCATATAAACCAGATGTAACAAGACCGATTTTAATACCCCTTGCCTTCAGTTCCAACAAAAAATCCTTAAGCCCTGGTGAGGGGGTGAATGCATCGGCCTTGCCGTGTCCTTCCATAATCTGGCGCATCTGAAAATGCGTGTGCTGGAAATAGTATTTGCGAGCTTCCTCCACATTTTTATCTGGGCAGTATTTTCGTACACAATATTCCAGGTGCTCGGAAACGCTATGCCCCGAGACATAAGGCAGGTCAGCTTGTTCAAGCTCAAATTTCGGATTGCCTATCAGACTTGCGATACTAAGCTGTATAATCCAAATCCAGAATGATTCGCTGCGAACGCTTGTGCCGTCCAAATCCATTAATACAGCCCGAACGGGCTTTTTAATTTTTACCGGCTGAACCGGATAATATACCGGATAACCCATAGCCGAGCTGACGTATGCCAGCACATGGTCTTTGAAAAAGATAAATTCGACCTTACGATCGCCAGTAGCTAAGATGGATATGACGCCGTCCTTGCCTGCAGCGAAATGTTCATCGGTGCATTTTTCGAGTGAAATGAAATCGGACTCTCTCGCTGACTTTCCCAGAAAACGAACATCCATGAAATTATTCTTCCAGAGTTGATAATTGGTTATTGGTAATTGGTAACTGTAATAGATTCAATTCATTTAACCAGTTACCATTTAACCAATTACCATTTAGCCACCCCTGCATCTTCCTGTCGGAAGACAGGAGCAGGGGCATTAAGCAGATACTACAACGCGCCCGGCAGGACTCGAACCTGCAACCTCCGGATTCGAAGTCCGTCACTCTATCCTGTTGAGCTACGGGCGCAAAAATCAATAAATTAAAATTAGCCACGAAAAGGCACAAAAGAATAAAATTAAAAATCTTTTGTCTTTTTGTGCTTTTTGGTGGCAAAAATAACTTTTTGAAATCTAACAACTTTCCACGCTGTTTGTCAACTCTTTCCCGGCTCGAAAAGATATCGAATATTTAATGACGAATAATGAATTTCGAAATTCAAAGTTCTTTGTTCATTATTCTTAGTTCGATTGCGCCGGTTACTTGAAACTATCAACTTTTTAGATTTGAAAAATCAAGGTTCCTGTGTTATGCTCTCTGCAACAATAAACAGAAGACAGAATACAGAAGACAGAAGACAGAAAACAGAAGACAGAAGACAGAATACAGAATACAGAAGACAGAAGCTTTCTGTACTCTGACTTCTGACCTTTGATTTCTGAACCTGGGCAGCAAGGGACGAGAAAGGAGCAAAAATGAAAAGAGGACAAATGCAAGCAGCGCAACCGTTAAACGAAAAACGGAAAATTCGTCTAACGGTTACGATTGCGCAACTTGTCGGGCTTGTTGGATTCATTATTTTTGTATCCCTTTTTGCTGTGGGAATTGTCAAGGGCGAGTCGGCCAAAGAGCTCTTAGATATGGCAGGTGTTAAGGGCGGTCTGGTCGTGCACCTGGGGTGCGGAGATGGAATGCTAACGGCCGGGTTGCGGGCCGGCGACCAATACTTCGTTCACGGTCTTGACACGGACGCCGCAGAGATTGCTGCTGCCCGAGGCTATCTTATCGAGCAGGGTATCTACGGTCCAGTGAGCGTTGAGCAATGGGACGGCCAGCACCTTCCTTATGCCGATAATCTTGTCAATCTGATTGTGGTGGAGGAACAGATGAATCTCTCCGAAGCCGAATTGCTTCGGGCGCTGGCCCCCAAGGGTGTTGCTCTGCTCCGGCGCGAAGGGCACTCGCCGCCGGCGAAGCCTTTGTCGGAGCCGGGATGGAAGAAGGTCGACAAGCCCTGGCCAACCGAAATGGACGAGTGGACACACTATTTGCACAGTGCAGACGGCAACCCGGTGGCCCGGGATTGCCTTGTCGGACCACCCGAACGGCTCCAGTGGGTCGGCAGCCCGCGTTGGGCGCGCCACCATGACCACATGGCCAGCATGACCTCTCTGGTCTCGTCGGGAGGACGTCTCTTCTATATCTTTGACGAGGGTCCTATTGCTTCGATTCAACTGCCGCCGCGATGGCGACTGGTCGCGCGCGACGCGTTCAATGGGGTGATTCTATGGAAGCGCGATATCGACCAGTGGAACAGCCATCAGTACCCGCTTAAGAGCGGTCCGGCTCATCTGCTGCGCCGCCTCGTGGCGGTGGGCGAACGCGTCTACGTGACTCTTGGCATCGACGCGCCGGTCACAGCTCTTGACGCCACAAACGGTAAGACGATGCTAACGTATAAAGGCAGTGAATACACCAGAGAGATAGTCGTTTCCGGAGGAGTCGCCTTTTTCGTGGCAGACACCTCACGGTCCCTGCTGCCAGACTGGCGCCGAACCGATACTTATGTCTGGGCAAATACGCGCAGGGCCAATCCAGGCTGGGGCTGGAATGGGACGCAGCGCAAGATACTGGCCTACGAAGCCGAATCCGGCCGCCTTCTGTGGCAGGTGGAGTTCCCGGTTGCCCCATGCTCACTGGCAGTTTACGCAACGCATGTTGTCTTCCACGACGGCCAAAAACTTGTTTGTATAGACCGCAGGAACGGTGCGGTGCTCTGGGAGAGCGAACCGGCGCCGACGGCGCTGCCGGTTGAAACCAGCACGGGTCCACGCGTGCTGATATATGAAGACGTTGTGCTTTTCGCCGGCAATGACGGTAAGATGTCCGGCTGGTCGGTCAAGGATGGAAAGAAACTCTGGGAACAGCAGCATCGGCCGAGCGGCCATCAGTCACTTAAAGACCTGTTCGTGGTTGAAGGCCTGGCCTGGACGGGTTCGATAGCGGGCAATACTCTCGATGGCGCTTTCGCCGGCTGCGACCCATTAACCGGAAATGTTGTGAAGGAATTTCCCGCTGATGTGCAAGTGCACTGGTTCCACCACCGTTGCTACCCGTCCAAAGCCGCAGGCAGGTATTTGCTCACCGCGCGCAACGGCACAGAGTTCGTCGATATCACGGCCCAACACTGGAAGCCGCATCATTGGGTGCGCGGCGGCTGTATTTATGGCGTGATGCCGTGCAACGGAATGACCTATGCGCCCATGAACTCCTGCGGTTGCCAGTTGGAAGCCAAGCTCACAGGCTTCAACGCCCTCGCCCCCGGACCTGTCCCGCTGCTGCCCCAAAGCAGCCTTTCTGCAGAAGGCCGTTTGGAACGAGGTCCAGCCTACGGGAAGGCGGACGGCCCGTCCGCTGGTTCTGCAGACTGGCCGACATACCGGCACGATATAAGCCGCAGCGGCACGGCATCAGCAACCGTTTCCGCCAGCCTGAAACAGGCCTGGCAGACGAAGCTGGGAGGCCGTCTCAGCGCGCCAACCATTGCTGCCGGCAAACTGTTCGTCGCCTCTATCGACACGCACACGCTGCATGCGATGGACGCGCAGACGGGACGCCGGCTCTGGTCCTATACGACCGGTGGCCGCATCGATTCCCCACCCACCTACGATAAAGGGCTTGTCCTTTTCGGTTCGGCAGACGGATACGTCTACGCCCTACGCGCCGGCGACGGCGTCCTGGCCTGGCGTTTCCGTGGGGCTCCTATTGACCGCCGCATGATGGCCTGGGAGCAACTCGAATCGGCATGGCCCATCCACGGCAGTGTATTGGTCCACAACGGCGTGCTCTACTGCACGGCCGGGCGAAATATGTACGTCGACGGCGGAATCCGTTTCCTTCGCCTGGAGCCGGCCACGGGCAGACTTCTGAGTGAGGAGGTCATGAACGACAAAGACCCGCAGAGCGGAGAAGATATGCACTTAGCTTACCTGAAGAAGACACAGGGCAACAACATGCCGGTAGCGCATTGCGACATTTTGTCGTGCGACGGACGGCACATCTGGATGCGCTCGCAGAAAATCACTTTTGAAGGTAAGCGAATCGAAATTGGCCTAAAGAACGTGACGGAACAGGACCCTGAAGATTTCCATATCTTCTGCCAGAACGGATTTCTGGACGACTCCTACTTTTTCCGTTCTTACTGGACATTCGGGCGGCGCGTCAGCGGCGGGTATGGAGGATGGTTCAGGGCCGGGCGCCTTGTGCCCTCGGGGCGTATTCTCTGTTTCGACGAGGGACGCGTTTATGGCTACGGAAGCAAGCCGGAATATATGGTCAACTCATCTGTGCTGGAGTACCAGATTTTTGCAGCCGACAAGGTGGTAACGCAGAAGTCTATCGAGCGGCTGGACAAGGCCGAGCAAGCTATTAACGCGCGCTCGAGCCAAAAGAATGCCGACTCCTCCGACTGGCGGTTGCGGTACTTTTTCCCGGTCAAGGATTTGACTGCCGTGAATTTTCGATGGTCGATGGATCAGCCGGCGCTTATTGCCCGTGCCCTGACGGTGGCTGGAGACACACTTTTTATTGCCGGGCCGCCTGACCTCATCGATGAACGGCAGGCATTCCATTGCCCCGATGACCCGCAAGTGCAGGCTAAGCTGAGGCGCCAGGCCGAGGCGCTCGAAGGCCGAGCAGGGGGACAATTATGGGTTCTGGCCAAGGCCGATGGCAAGCTGGCCAGTCGCTACGTCCTGGACACTATACCGGTTTTTGACGGGATGGCCGCTGCGGGGGGTAGCCTCTACATGGCCACCGTCGATGGGCGTGTGATATGCCTTGCTGAGACGGGAGGTACTGCTCTGAAGAAGGTCGGCGACGAGTCTGTTCGGGTCGCCTGGGAGAAGTCCGAAGACCCCAACTACCTGCTGCCTTCTGCGGAAAAGACGGAGGGCGACTTCGATACAGTGGTGGGGTGCCGGGTGGCCTGGTCAGAACTGGGCTACCGCCTGCAGGGCACGGGCAAAAGGCAGGTCGGCGTAGCGGTGAAGAAGCTGGAGCGGCCCATCACCGGCTCGGCCACTTTCAGGACCCGTATGAAGGCTGTTCCAGACGGCCAGGGTTTGCAAAGCAATGGATACTTGGCTTTCGGCGACGGGGCTGAGGATGCTATGCTGATAAAGTGTGGTGCGCGCCTCAGAACGCAGAATGCGATGATTGTGCAGGGGCCGTTACTCAAAGGCAAGCCCGCCGACCGTCCGGCTACGGCTCGGCAAGCCTCCGCCGAGACGAGTCCGGCGGGGGTGTCTGAAAGTGCCAGGATAAATGTTTCCGACAACGAAGGTGTGGAAATCGTCGTGAGGGTTAATCTAACAACTGCGAAGCTCGTTTACGCAGCCAACGGAGTGACGATGGAGGCCCAGATACAACGACCCTTAAAATCCATCACTCACGTGGGATACGTCATAGATAACTCGCTCATCGACTTCGCACCTGTCGAGGTTCGTACTCCGTGAGTGTACAATTACTGCTCTGCGATATTGCTGTGCTATACTTATACGCGGCTACAAGAATCGTCGAGCGTCGTGCGTCCTGCGTCGTGCGTCATGCGTCGTGCGAAAAATAAGCACAATACAAAATACGTAATAATATAATAGCTAAGCGGGAATGGATGGAAAATTTCAGATGATGAGTCGTTTGCTGACTTTATTGTTAGCCGGGATGTCCTTACCTCACGGCCTGCCTGCACCTGTGAACGCCAAGGTAACGCAGGCACAGGTGTGTCAGGCTCAGTCACTCACCGCTGAACGGCGAGAATTGCTGCGCGAGGAAATTCTCGCCAATTTTTTTGTGCCCGTTCCGCTGCCGCCGTTGAATCCTGTTACACATCGCCGATTCGAACCAGCACCTGGTGTGGTAGCTGAGGCGGTTACTTACGCAACACAGTTTGGCACGCGTGTCCCGGCGATCTTGTACCTGCCCAAGCCTAAACCCCAAACGGCTAATGGCCGTATTCCTGGTTTCATTATCGTCAACGGGCACGGGGGCGATAAATACAGTTGGTACTCATATTACAGCGGCGTTCTCTATGCGCAGGCCGGGGCCGCTGTGCTGACGTACGACCAGGCAGGAGAAGGAGAGAGAAATGCAAACCGACAATCCGGCACACGAGCTCATGATCGAATCAAAGGGGGTGACATGCTGGCTCGTCGTTTGGCGGGACTGATGATGACGGATGTAATGCAGGCGGTTTCCTACCTCAGGTCGCGTCCGGAGGTCGACGGGCAGCGGATTGGCGCGGCGGGCTACTCCATGGGCTCGTTTGTGCTCGCTCTGACCGGCGCGGTGGACCTGCGTTTGCGGGCTTGCGTGTTGGTGGGCGGCGGCAACCTGGACGGCGTGGACGGCTACTGGGACTCCAGTAAGCCGATGTGCCAGGGGCTGCCGTACCGTTCGCTGCGTTTTCTCGGAGACCGAGGTGCCGTAATCTACGCCCTGCACGCCTCTCGTGGTCCGACACTCATCTACAACGGTCTGGCAGATTCGGTCGTGGCTATAGATAAGCATGGTGAGGCTTTTTTTGCCGACTTGCGGCAGCGAACCATAAAGATGCACGGCGGAAGCGACGGCGTGTTCGACACCGGCTTTGACGACCGAGCGAGCCACCGGCCCTACTTCATCACCCGTCCGGTTGCACTGTGGTTAGAGAAACATTTAGACCCGCCGAGCTGGACGGCTGAGTCGGTAACAGCCATGCCGACGACACACATCGCACAGTGGGCGGAGAAGTATAATATACATATGGACAAACTCTACGCGACCGAGGAGCGCGAGGGCGGGACTTTGGCCCTGGGCGGTGACATTCCAGGCTTTCAACGTGAAGACCTGAGCGTTTTTACGCCGGAGCAATGGCTTTCCCACAAGCATGAGCTGATATTCGAAACTTGGGTGGATGCGGCCCGCCTGCCCAGAGTATCCAATGCAGGAGAATAATCATCCGAAGGATGGTACGGCGGGCAGGCCCGCTTGAGCGAATCACCACCGCAATTCCCGCCCGAAAAGACCGGACCGGAACAAGACATTGCAAAGGTCAGAGGTCAGAAGTCAGAGGACAGAGGTCAGAGGACAGAGGTCAGAGGACAGAGGTCAGAGGTCAGAGGGACGATGGACGAAGGACGAGGGACGATGGACGAAGGACGAGGGACGATGGACGAGGGACGATTGACGAAGGATGAGGGACGATTGACGAGGGATGAGGGACGATTGACGAAGGACGAGGGACGATTGACGAGATGTTCAGACGGCGCGACGGTGCCGCAACCTGTCCAGCGCCACAGCCACGACGATAATCGAGCCGGTGATAATCTCCTGGACCCAGTTCGGCAGCCCCCTCTGCGTGCAGCCGGAAGCGATAACGGTCATAATCAGCGCCCCCACGAGCGTACCTAAGACCGAACCTTCGCCACCGCCCAGGCTGCCGCCGCCGATTACGACCGCGGCTATGACATTTAACTCCAGCCCCACCGCCACTGTAGGGTCACCGACGGTCAACCTGGAAAACTGCATAAGCCCAGCCAGGCCGGCAAAGGCCCCGCACAGGGTGTAAACGAGTACCTTGACGCGCTCCACCGCTACGCCGCACAGGCGGGCAGTCTGCTCGTTCGAACCGATGGCGAAGGTGTGCCTGCCCAGGCGGGTGTAACGCAAAAGTGCTGCCATTGCCACCGCCAAAAAAATTAGTAGCCATACGCCCGGCGGCAGCAGCATCCAGCTTCGCTCTTTCGGCAGCGAGGCCAGCAGTTCCTCCAGCCATTTCAGCCGTTCCGGATTAACATCGATTTTCTGCTCCCGTCCGATACCTTTGGCCGCCCCGCGAACCAGCAGCATCATCCCCAAGGTAACGATAAACGGCACGACGTGGAGGCGGGTTATCAGCAGCCCACTGACCAATCCGAAAAAAGCCGCCGCCGCTACGCCCCCAAGCGCCGCTGTCAGAGGACCGGCGCCGGCATATTGTAACAGCCAGGCAAGCACCACCGTACTTAGTGCCACGATTGAACCGACGGACAGGTCGATCCCGCCGGAGATAATCACCAACGTCATGCCCAACGCCGCCACGCCCACAATCGTTGTCTGGCGGGCAATCATTTCCAGGTTCCTGGCGGTCGCAAAACTGGGGGGTGCAATCAGAACAAACAGTTCGTACACCACCACCAGAGCCAATACCGGACCCAGCGTATTAAGCCAGCGCCGCCAGTTCAGCCAAAACACTCTTTTTTCCGCCAGTGCCGGTTGTTTATCACTCATGTATGTATCAATCTTTCTTCCTTGCGGTTCTTGCTTAAGATAACTGCGCCCTGCATCCATCGTATCACTGGTGAGGCTGGACCGGTATAAATCCAAGACGAATTCTTCCTTTTTGTACCGGCTCCAGCCGCACTTAAGAATTTAAACCTGACAGGATATACAGGATAATCAAGTTAATCCTGTCAAAAAAAGGCGGGTTGGTCCGAAACTACTCGTTCAGCCATTTCTTGAAATCCGGCTCCAACAGATTTTTCATCTTCGGTTCATCCATATTTTCCGGAGTCGCCACCACCGAGCCGGTGTCGATTCGTTTATCCACTTTCTGGCCTTGCAGGTGCGCCACCATCGTCTTGACGCCCAGGTAGCCCATATTGATGGGGTCCTGCAGCACCAGCCCCTTGATATGCTCTTTTCGCAGCGCCTGCACAAGGCGGTCAGAGCTGTCAAAACCCACGTAGTTGACTTTGCCTGCGAGGGCGCTATCCTCCAGCGCCCGCAGCATCCCGAACGTCGTCGATTCGTTCGGGCAGAAGATTCCATTAATCGTCAGTCCCCCATCCGGCGTCCTCAGCGGCGCCAGAAGGTTTTCACTTGCTATATAGGCGCTTTCTGTGGTCGTCCCGCCGTACTGGTTGGCGCTGACCACCTCTATTTCCGGATACTTCTCTTTCAACACATCCAGGAATCCCTGCTCGCGGTTCATCGTGCTGGCAGAGCCTTCGTGGCAACGCAGCATAATGACCTTGCCTTTTCCGTCTAAAGTTTCGGCCAGGCGTTCGCCACCCTTTCTGCCGCCGATATAGTTGTCCGTAGCAATGAAACTGACATAATCTTCGCTCTTGAGGTCGCTGTCGATTATCACCACGGGGATGCCGTTGTTTACGGCGTCCTTGACCGGCACTCGCAGTGCCGCATCGTCCAGTGGTGCCAGGACAATTCCTGTGACGCCGCGTGTTATGAAATCTTCGACCACCCTGATTTGCGACTCCCTGTCATCTTCCTTGAGCGGCCCTTTCCATATAATCTCCACTTCCAGGCCGGAGTTGTTTAATTCCTGCATGGCCTTGACCGCCCCGGCGTGAATCGACTTCCAAAATTCGTGTGTCGTCCCCTTGGGAATCACCGCTATAAGGTACTTGCCCTGGCTTTCCTCTTTCCGCTTACAGCCAATTGCAGCAAAGATGACAGATATAGCGACCAATATAACTACTGCCAACTTTTTTTTCATAGTTATCACTTCCTGAATCTTCGTTTTGACAATTCCGGTCTCCTTGTTCGGTCATGTACGAGACAAAGTATCATAACTGCAAAGCCGACCATCAAATAACATTTCATTTTTCTACAATAAATTAACGATAATCAGCGGTCAACAAAGTATATCCGCTCGGCGGGGGATTACAAGTCGCCATTTCCGAAATAATCTCTAAAAGGGTCGAACCTTAAAAATTAATAATGAAATAGTGCAACCGATTAGAAGCAGTGCTGTCAGCAAGCCAAACGGCGGGGGGGCTTGCTTACAACGAGGTGCAAAAAGGGAAAATTTCTAACCAGGCCTGTTGACAAACACATCGAATATCGAATAATGAATATCGAATAATGAATTTCGATATTCTTCAATGGATTAAATATTCATCATTCAAGTGAGGTTTGAACGAGAATGTCGGAAAAGGTTTTAGCCTTAATCCCTGCCCGCTTTGGCTCTACCAGATTCGCCGGTAAAGTTCTCGCCAAAGATACAGGCAAATTTCTTATCCAGCACGTCTATGAGCAAGCCTGCTTGGCTAAATTACCTGACAAAGTAATAATAGCAGCCGACGACCAAAGGACAGTCGCCGCTGCCGATTCGTTCGGCGCCGAATGCGTTCTGACCTCGGTCGAGCACAAAAGCGGCACCGACCGCATCGCTGAAGCTGTTAAGGATATGGAAGTCGATATTGTGGTGAACCTGCAGGCCGATGAGCCGGAAATCGACCCTGCAAATATTGATTATCTTGCCCGGCTTCTAATAGAAAATCACAGCTTCCAAATGGCGACGCTCGCCGCTGATTTCCAAAGACCTGAGCAGGTTGCCGACCCGAATATTGTAAAGGTAATAATATCGTCATGCGTCCCCTCGACTTCGCTCGGGGCAGGCGCGCGTCGTGCGTCGGGCGAAAAAGAAAAGATGGATTCCTGCTTACGCAGGAATGACAACAAGCAATACTCACAACGCACCACGAAATGCGAGATTGGCAGAGCGATTTATTTTTCCCGCTATCCGATTCCTTATGATAGAGAAAGGAAAGGCATCGCTGATGTGAAGCAGTATCTGCGTCACCTGGGTATTTATGCTTATCGCAAGGAGTTTTTACTGAAGATTACTGCCTTACCGCAGACGCCGTTAGAAAAAATCGAAAAACTTGAGCAGTTACGAGCCATAGAAAATGGTTTCGACATTTTAGTCGGCAAGGTCAAGCATACCTGCGACGGCATAGATACACCGCAACAGTATGCCGAGTTTGTCAAAAGATATAAAAAAAGCCACAGAGGAAACAAATAATTTTTAGCCACAGAGGACACAGAGAGCACAGAGGTAACAGAAGGTGATAGATAAAAGGACAGTTTTTGTTTTAGGTGCAGGTGCAAGCTGCCCTTATGGTTATCCTTCAGGCGCTCGTCTCCGTGAGCGCATATGTCTACCTTATGGTTTTATGAATGATTATACTCTAAATGGATTACAGAGTCAGTTTGAGCGAACTCATAAAGAGGGTATACAAGAGATAAAAAAATTTAAAGATGCCTTCAACAAATCAAGAATCAAGTCTATAGACATGTTTATAGCAATTAATCCCAAACTTGCACCAATTGGAAAGTACATTATTGCTTTCGAGATTTTTAGGGCCGAACAGAAAAGTCGTTTTGGTGAAGAAGCTAAACTTGAACAGAAAATAATTGCGTTTAAAAAAAGTGTAAGCGTTCAGGAAGATTTGGCTAAATTGCCTGCTGTTTTTATTAACGATGGAACAGGAATACCGTCTAAATGACAACGGCACACTTCTCGCAAATATTCAATAATGCTTCGCCCCTGCAAGCGA